>Ga0224523_1000106_pt1 | contig 57285 bp, 38 predicted proteins | sample CFST50metaG_FD_182732 | JGI IMG/M metagenome (GOLD analysis project Ga0224523, IMG submission 182732) | Peat soil microbial communities from Stordalen Mire, Sweden - C.F.S.T50 | ecosystem: Environmental > Terrestrial > Soil > Wetlands > Peat | place: Sweden: Norrbotten County, Stordalen Mire... | reverse complement strand
ATGTAACCACCGATAAATCGGGTACATCATTGGAAATAGATATGCCAAGGCTATTCGAAAGTACCATATCAGATTGTGCAGGCAATGTTCCAATATATGCTGAGTCGCCCGTAATTGTTACCAGATCCGATGATGAAGAGATTTTTGCGTACAGATTATGAGCATCGGTGAGTCCGAGATTGCTGATTTTAAGTTTCAGGAATATTGATTCTCCGTAATCGGCAAGGTTATTGTTATTGCCCTTGCTATCGTCTATAGTGCTGGCCGAAAGATTTATAAATTCTTTTCTGATATTTGAGATATGAATTGTTTTTATCACTGGAATTTTGTTCTGACCCGTTATGACAACAAGACATGAATCATTTGAAAGGCCGGGCATACTAAGAACTACAGAACCAGAAACAGATGCAAATGATGCGTCCCAAAGCGTATCAAAATGCGAGACTGCTACATATGCAAATGGATCAACATTCAGCGAAAGTGACTTGATGCCATTTGGCAGAGTATCAGGTAAGGAAACATTAAATGACCCCGGAGTTCCCAGGATTGGAATAAGGCTCGGATCACCAACTACATTATATGTTTCCCAATAATACTTCTTCCTCGATGAAGTGCTGGCGCTGACAGCCATATTTCCCGCATAATTAATCTGGCCAAGGGTAAAATACCAGTCTGCAGGCGATTCACCATGAGTATGGAACATCCTGTCATAAGCACCAAGACCAGATCCATCATATGTCGGATCCGCAGAGATAATTCCCGGACCAACTGCCCAGTAATAATCTTCATCCCAGTATGAATCGTTTGAACATCCTATGAAGCCAATAGCTCCTTTATCGGCCGTCAGCATCATCCTGTTTCCAAACGAAGCCGGAAGGTTAAACTGTGCTGTCCTGCAGGCGTTGCTTATTACAAAAGGATACATATTTTTGTTTTTAAATGACTGAATATCCGGTGTTTTAATATTAACATGCAACCATCCGTCTGCTTCACCGTGACCTGTATAATTAATAAAGGAAACGCCATTATTTATTAGTTCTATTATAGAATCTTTTGCCGTATATGAATCGGGATAATTAAAGTGAAATTCGTTTATCCGGTTTGCTTTTGTAAGATAATTTGTAATCGCATACTTTATCTGGCCGTTCATGTAGCTGGCGTAGCTTTCATCATAACCTGCGCTAACCATTGCCCTGGAATAAAACTTATTTGTATCGGCAAATTGAAATTTCTCATACTGGATGATTTTTGTAATGGCCGTTTTTACTTCATTAGTATCGGCAACGGGCAGTCTTCCGATAAACATCTCAGGGATATAGTCGCCATTCCCATCAAATTCGCCATAATACAGATCGGTGATGTTCCCGGAACCACCTGAACCATAATAGGGAACTCTGTTGACATCTCCTATTATGAGCAGATATTCTGGCGGAGGATCGCTTTCAGTAGAAGAATTGTAAATACTGTTGAGGGTATCCTTTATTTGCATATAATCGTTCCCGACAATTCCGGTTCCCTTGTATATAACAATAAGCTTAAAACCCTTTTGGGTTTTCCATTTAAAAAACGGCTGAAGTTGTTTCTTAAATGCAACATCGGTTACTATGACCATTTTAACCGGTTTGCTGGAGAATCCAGGTATTACCTGCCCGGGATTGTAATTCAGAATTCCTTTATTAAGCGTTTCATCCATGGATCCTGGTTGGGCAGCAAGAGATTTGGAAGCAACATTGGCAGAATCTGAAAATATTATCTCAATTCTCATTGATGTGATGATCTCCAGCGAGTTCGAAAGCGGATTATATCTTACAGGTGAAACATAAAGGTTTGCAAGCTTATTATTCCTTACAGTGCCAAGAGGTTCAATTTTTACTGTGTCAGAAGAAATAATTCCTCTTGTGGCATAAGCAGATTTATCAATTTTGAAAACTGGTTTTGCCTGCTGATTTTCCTTTGTTTCACTTTCCTGTGCAGGAAAAAGGAGTCCGGTTATTTTCTTTGAAGCCGGGCTTATTTTTGACGTTCTGACATCTGATATTTTTACTTTGTACCCAGAACCTCCAGGAATTGAAATCAGCCGGCAAAAAACCGGAAGCTCAGGTTTCCCTGGGTTGGCAGAAGGAATGTGGCCGGGAATAGAGATACGATAAAATGACCCCGCATCGTTTGATAAACTTTCAATGTTGATCTCAGATATTGAATAGTTTATGGTGATTGATTGTCCTTCGTTTATGACATCAGTTTTCTGCAAATTACCATTTAAAGGAAATTTGTAACTTCTTCCTGTCTGTCCGCTGGCTGATGCTGCAAAAACCAGAAAAACTGCTATTAAGCTAGCCTGTTTATCTTTCCCTAAACGCATCAATTCTAATAAATTAACACCTTGACCTAAATTCCGGAGGCAAGTTATTAAAAAATCAAGATATTCTGAATTTGACGGTAAGATATTTTATGAATAATATAAAAGAGATAAATATTTATTGAATCCCCGTGAGCGCATTGGCTTCGCCGAGCTCTCCGCCAAGTGGCGGATCGGTTCTCCTTTGCTTGCTGCGGATTCAGCGAGCATTAAGAATTTACCTTAGGGGATCGAAGATTTTTCGTAGCTTGCTGCGAAGATCTTCAATAATTTCTGATCTTTGTATATTGTCTGACTTTTAAAATTGATGATATGAAGAACTGTCACCTGGATATATTTAAGAAAGCATTTGTATTACTAATTTTTATAGCTATGACAATTACTGGTTTTTCTCAGGAACCACCTGAATTTGATAAGATTGTCACATCCTCCGGAATAGTGGAATTGCACTTTATCGGACACGGATCACTGATGTTTAAAGTGAACGGATTTGTTATTTATATAGATCCTGTAAGGTCTTCGGGGAATTATGACTTTCTTCCGAAAGCCGACATTATTCTGGTTACTCACGAACATGGCGATCATTTGGATGTCAGTTTAATCGCGGACCTGAAGAAACCCGGAACATTATTGTTCTGCAATCAAAACTCTCTTGCGAAGGTTCCATGGGCACTGGCGATGAAAGCAGGGGACAGGCAGGAAATAAATAACATTGTTATTGAGGCTGTGCCTGCTTACAATATCGTAAACGAGAGTTCTCCGGGCCATCCTTTTCATCCGAAAGGAGTAGGAATAGGATATATCCTTACGATAGGAGGGAAAAGGTTTTACGTTGCCGGCGATACCGAGAACACACCTGAGATGAAATCACTCAGGAATATAGATGTTGCATTCCTTCCCATGAATCTTCCTTATACAATGACTCCTGCCATGGTTGCCGATGCTGCCCTGGCTTTTAAGCCTAAGATCCTTTATCCTTACCATTTTGGAGAGACAGACACAAATGAAATTGTGAAATTGCTGAAGGATTCCGGGATCGAAGTGCGAATAAGAAGCCTTAAATAAACCGGAGATGCAGTCCAAAAAAAAAAAGTCTTTTGTGGACCTTCGTGATAACTTTTGTGCCCTTCGTAGTAAAAAGGAATTTAATTGACCACTAAGGATCACAAAGTAAAGCACAAAGTAACACCAAGCGGAAAGTTGATTATAATAGGTCTTTAAACCTATAAAAATGAATTATAATTATGAAAAATATTGACAGAAGAGGGTTTCTCAAAACTGGTATTGCAGGAGCTGCTGGAGTAATGGCATTTTCGCCTTCATTAACATCAGCAGCAAAATCAGATCAGCAGAAAGATATTATCTTAAGAACACTGGGAAAAACCGGGATGAAAATTCCTGTAATCAGTTTTGGGGTTATGAGAGCTGACAATCCTAACCTCTGCAAAGCAGCATACGAAAAAGGTATAAAGCTTTTTGATACAGCTAATGTTTATCAGAATGGGAATAATGAAATCATGCTCGGTAATCTTCTTAAAGGCTACCCCAGAAACTCATTTTATCTTGCCACTAAAATAAAACCTGCCGGGGTTGACAGGGACGGCAAGCTATCTGAACTAACTACTGCCGAAGATTTTCTTTCAAAATTTAGTACAAGTCTTTCGAGGCTAAAGATGGATTATGTCGATATTTTATATGTTCATGATGTCAGGAATCCTGAATTACTTGAATTTAAGCCTATTATAAATGCAATAAAAACACTCAAAAAAGATGGTAAGATAAAATTTGCAGGTTTTTCCACACATGCGAATGAGCCTGTTGTTATCGATGCCGCTGCTTCCATGGAACACTGGGATGTAATTCTTACGGCTTATAATTTTAAGCAAACTTACATCGCTGAACTGAACAGTGCCATTATAAAGGCTGCTCAGGCCGGAATAGGAATTGTAGCTATGAAGACAATGGCAGGAGGTGGTTTTCTGGATAAAGAAAAAACCAAGCCAATTAATTCAACAGCTGCGCTTAAATGGGTATTGTCAAACCCCGATGTTACCACAACAATTCCCGGGATGACAGACTTTGATCAGCTCGATCTGAATGTTAAAATAATGGCAGACATTACAATAACTGAGCAGGAAAAGAAAGATCTTTTAATCGCCAGTGCTGAAGTAGGACTTTATTGCACCGGTTGTACTTTGTGTCTTAATTCGTGTAAAATGAATCTTCCGATACCTGACCTGATGCGAGCCTACATGTATGCTTACGGCTATTCAAATCCGACAATGGCACAGTCGCTGTTAGGCGAATTGGGAACTAATTACAATCCCTGCAAAGAATGCAGCTCCTGTAATGTGAAGTGCACTAAAAAATTCGATGTAAGAGAGAAAATTGCAGATATTTCGAGGCTGGTAAATGTACCGGCAGATTTCCTGATATAGCAATTTATTCCCCTTGGGGACGGGGTGAATAAATTGATTTTCAAGCTTCTTTGGATAATTTATACTATGTATCCGATTTTTATTATTTAACTGATTGGCATTATGAAAAATAAAACTTTATTTACATTAGCTCTTATAATTATTTCAGTTTCTTTGATCGCACAGGATATTAAATTGCCCGATCTTAAAGGCTATAAAAAAATCACTGATTACCCTGTCTATCTTCCGGGAAATTTATGGGATTATATTAACGGGGCAGCAGATATGTATCTTGCCTATAATTTTATTGATCTGCATGTTGCAGAATATAAAAAAGGGAAAAATGTGATCAAGATTGAAGTTTACAAACACTCTGACCCTACAATGGCATTTGGAATATATTCAACTGAACGTTCCCCGTCTTTCAGGTTTCAGAATCTGGGTTCACAGGGATATATTACAACAGATGGCGCAATAAATTTCTTTAAGGCCGGGTATTATGTCAAGATCAGGACATACTCTAAAAATGAGGGTACATTGAAATCCGCGGAATCGCTGGCTCATATTGTTGCAGATCTGATTCCCGGAAAGTCTGAAATGCCTTCAGCACTTTCGCTCTTTCCTGGAACCGGTAAAAAAGCAAATGAGGAGACTTATATAAACGAAAGTGTACTGGGCCATAAGTTTCTCAATAATGCCTATAAAGCGAACTATGAATCAGGCAATGATGTCTTTTCAATATTTATACTGGAGAATAAGACTCCTGAAGAATCTCATAAGACAATTGAAGCATATCTTACCTCAACGGGAACCGAAGCTGCTGGTTCTGAGAACAGCAGGTACATTTTAAAAGACGGATACAATGGAACAGTTTTTCTTGCCTGGAAAGAAAACAGGATCGTACTGATTTCAGGTCTTTCGACAGATCAGGCGGCAATAGCGGACCGGTATACTTCAGAAATTCTCAGATAGAATTTATGAAAACCATTTTCTTTCCCGGTTTCTGAGGCTCCCAAGTACCTCGGTAGCCGTGTTCACATTATCTATCACCTGGAAATCAAACATTCCAACGCATATAAAATCCGCGCCGTTTTCAAAGGCATAGCGGAATCCTTCCTTGGGCTCGATAGCGCCGGCTGCAAGAACTTTAAATGCAAACCATGGTTTGTTCACTCCTTTCATATACTCTATTGTTTTCTGGGGGAACAGGTCCCACATGTTTTCATGAAATCTGTTATGGTCGGGAGAACCAGGACCAATAACACTGTATTCCTCGCGATTCTCAATCGGATGGGCTGACCAATATTTATCATGATGGAATGTCTTTACATAAAAATCTGCACCTATCCCTTCTCTTTCGCATGATTTAATAGTCTCCAGCGAATGCCCGCCTACTCCGGCCGGAAATCCTTGCTTCTTGATGAAGTCAACTGCTTGCTTAAGCATATTGAATTTACCTGCCTGAGCATACCTGTCGCCTTCGCCTCCCTGTATATAAATAGCATCGGGATGGCTTTTTATTGCTTCATTGATATTGGAGAAAAAATCCTTGTCAGGTAACATGGCCTGACAGATAGATTGCATATTGCTGTGGTAAATACTTTTATATTTATTAAAAGTGGCATAATACTGAGTTACCATAAAGACAGTATTTATACCTGCCTGCTCCGCCAGGTAGAGCGTTTCTATTATTTTCCGCTCATTATTATAAGCTTTGAACAGAGTGTCGGAATAAATGAGGTCGCGTGCATGAGCCCAGCCTCCGATAAGGTTACAGCCCATTATCATCCTGCTAATTTTGAGGTTCCCAAGCTGCCCGACGGGCAATTTTCCCTTCAGATCGTTAATTTGTTTATAATCAACTTTAATAGTGGCACCGGAGACTGCATCGGTCCCATTCTCGACTAGATTCTTAAAAAATGCACCTGAGAATAAAGCCAGGACAGGTAATCCGGTAAGAGCTTTTATTAATTCCCTACGTGAATTTCTTCCGTCATTGTCTGAATTTTCCTGAATTTTCTGTTTTTCAGGATTAATTCTTGCTTTCTTTTTCCGTAGCATATCAACTCCAAAAAACTGCCCGGATTCAGTAAAAGACAGAAATATCATAATAAAAAGCTCAATAAGATTCTTATTTACAATAAGATAACTTCCTTCAGACGGAGCCCCATAACTTAATCCGCCAAATGGAGGATAGGCAAGATAATACATAAGGAGGAGGCAGGCGCCACTCCATAATGCAATCCTGGTAAATAAACCCAATATTAGGGCAACACCTATAATTGTAAGACCATATGCATTGACCGTATCAATGATCCACATACCTGTATTTCCTGATATCATCCATCGGAAAAGATCCCCGAAGATCCAGCGCGAACCTTCCAGAAAGGGCCTGGCAGTCCAGGCAGGGTTCATTAATTTTACCAATCCTTCATACAAAAAATGCCAGCCTATCGTAATCCTTAACAGTGCCAGAAAGATTGGTACATACTTGTTTTTGAATATGGGAGATATCATATGGTTAATTATTTTCCGGCTAAAGTTTATAAAGTGTGCAATACATTTTAATATACTAAAAAGAGTTCAATCTTCAATTTGAGGTCTTACCTCTTCGGTCATTAAATTTTAGACTTTTAACTTTTTACTTTTGCCTTTTGTCTTTTGTCTTTTATCTTATTTCAATACAGGAATTTATGGCATTCGGAACAATTTGCCTCTTTCCACGCAGTACCTATATTCACAGGATGTTCAAATTCAAGGTTTTCTTTTATATTGGTGTATTTCATCATACCTTGTTTCCCTTGTCCTACAATATTATGGCAGAGATTACAATCACGTGAGATTCTTCGTCCGTTTGAGGCTTTGAAAGAATCATTATGGCATCTGAAGCATCCGTCAGATTCCAGATGCCCGATATGTTCCGGATAACGATCGTAGGTTACTTTCATTTTCGGGAACGTATTCTGGGTGAAAGCTTTCTGGACAGCAATAATTGAACTATCGATAAGATTCTTATTCTTATTATAATATTCGCTATAACCCGATTTGTAAAACTCCGATATCCCGTCTTTTATTTTCATGAGAGCGCTATCCGTGTCATTATAGGTATCTTTCAATATACCCATTGCTACCTTTTTAAAGAAGGGTATGTTTTTTGAAACTGCACCTTTAATCATAGCTTTATCAAAATACACCGGCGGGGAATTATAGTTATGGGACGGCCTGTTATGACAATCAATGCAGTCCATCGTCCTCGCTGCAGATACAGCAAGAATACTATCTGATATGGGATTGGTGTCGTTTCTGTAAACAGTTACTTGTCCGGTTGATTTGTTTGTATATTTTACGTAGGTTATATTCTCTCGTTTGTCATTTTCTGAAATATATTCAATGCTTACCGACGGGTTAATATGCCAGTGAATTCCTTCCTTCAGACCCAGGCCGCTGTATTCAGGTCCGGTCTTCATCTGCAGTACAATGTCCCATTCAGAATTTAATGAATCGGCAAGAAAATATTTATTGGTCCATAGTGTACGGGCATAAAATTTTTGCGGCCAGTGACATCTTTCACATGTCTCCCTTGCAGGACGCAGGTCATGAAGTGGTGTTTCAATCGGATGGGGATAGGTTTTTGCTATCACTGCATATACCTGGTGCAACCCTGAAAGCTTTGATTTAACATACCATGACGCGCCTGATCCTACATGACATTCCACACAGGCTACATTTGCATGAGGGGAATTCTGGTAAGCTGTGTATTCGGGTTCCATAACCTTGTGGCATAAAGTACCACAAAATTCGACAGATTCGGTAATATGGAAAGCCTGAAAGCTGCCAAGGGTTGAGAGAAAAAGAATGATGATAGTCGTTACTGTAAATATAATAAAAGCATTTCTGTGCCTCAGATCGTTCAGGTCAATGCGGGGATATTTCCCTTCCTCATGAATTCCGCTTTTCCGAAATATTCTTCTCTCACGGATCATTCCCACAGGTATCAGCAAAAGCCCGAATATCAGGAAACCCGGAAGAATGATATAGATAAACAAACCAAGGTTTGTGTTCGCTTTATTAAAAATTGTTGAGATAACAAACAATACAATTATAAGTGCCAGGTTGATAATGGCAATAATTGAACCTATAATTGTTAACCAGTTTTTAGAGGATGGTGGAAGTTTCATGTGGCCGGCTAATTTTTAAGGTTAAGGTCAAGAATGAGTATGAGTAAAAATAGAAAATTAATGGATTATTAATCCTCCAATATACATTATTTATTAAAACAGATTATTGGATATGATGAAAGATCATAACAGAATGAATCACAGGAAAGGCAAAACCTTATCGCAAACTGATAAGCAGATTAAATTTTAATCGTTCAATCGGGTTATTCATCATCATCAATTATCTGAGAAATAACACGCCTGAGACTCTGATAGGTTTTAATGACCTCCAGATCGGGGTGTTCATCTGCTACATTCTGGGGAGGATTGTAAAGTATTCCGTGGTCTGCTCTTCTGAGCATCGAAATATCGTTGTATGAATCTCCAATGGCAATTACCTTATACATAAGACTATGAAGTGCATCAACTACATGTCTTTTTGCATCTTCCTGTCTGAGATTGTAATCTCTGATTATACCTTCTTTGTCAGTAGTAAGATGATGACAGAGGAGCGTTGGTCTACCCAGTTGTCTTATGAGGGGTTCGGCAAATTCGGTAAAAGAATCTGTAACCACAATAAGCTGGGTTTTGGTTCTGAGCCAGTCGATAAATTCCAACGCGCCGGGAAGTGGTTTGAGAAGGGAAATAACATTCTGTACGTCACGTAAAGTCAGTCCATATTTTTGCAGAAGCTCAAGTCTTCTCTTCATGAGGACATTATAGTCACTAATTTCACGAGTTGTAAGTTTCAGCTCATCTATACCAGTATGCTGCGATACACTTACCCATATTTCGGGTACAAAAACTCCTTCGAGGTCTGAACAAACAAGATACATGAGATTCTTATTTAAAATATTTAAGTATAAAATCCTTTAATAACCCGTAATTATTTTCCATGCAAACAAAATCTTCAGGTCTCATTTCCAATCCTGACAGAGAATTTGGCAATGGAGGGTAAATATTTAAAATTTGTTGCAGTTCCAGCGGAAATTTTGCAGGATGAGCCGTTTCAAGAGCTATTGATAAAGATTTCCCGGTCATTGATCTCTTATTTATTCCTGAATATTCTTTTAACCCCTTCCAGGCTATTGCTCCATGTGGTTCGAGTAAAAAATTGTATTTTTTGAATGTTTCATCAATTGTACTCCTTGTCTCTTCATCTGTAACACTCACAGCAAACAGATCCTCACGCATCTGATCCATATCAGGTTGTTTGATAATGGTTCCAGTTTCATTCATTATACCCCTGTAAAAAGCAACAATTCTAGCCAGGTTGCTTGGATGGCCAACATTCATAGCGCTGGAAATGCAGTTCTTCGATGGATTTATCGGTTGATAGATTCCTGTATGAATGAATTCCGGGACTTCGTTGTTCGCATTCGTTGAAATGATAAATTGTTTTACCGGAAGCCCCATTTTCTTCGCAATAAGTCCCCCCATCAGATTACCAAAATTGCCCGATGGCACACTGAAAATGACCTTTTCATCAATATATGCAGCGAGCTTTGCAAAGGCATAAAAATAGTATACCGATTGTGGCAATAGTCTCCCGATATTTATTGAATTGGCTGAAGTAAGTGGAACTGACGAAAGCTCCGGATCCAAAAAAGCCAGCTTAACCAGCTTCTGGCAATCATCAAACTTCCCGTCTAAAGCAATGATTTTAATATTATTTTGCAAAGTGGTCATCTGTTTTCGTTGCATCATGGTCACCTCTTTTTCCGGAAATAATATTATTGCATTGATGTTTTTTAATCCGTAAAATGCATTGGCCACAGCACTGCCTGTATCCCCCGATGTTGCAGTAAGTATCGTAAGATGTTGATTGTTAAGAGATAAATAGTACTGCATCAGCCTGCTCATCATCCTCGCCGCAAAATCTTTAAAAGAGGCAGTTGGTCCCTGATCAAGACGCATAATATACTTCCGTCCATATACTTTTTCTAATGGCACCTCAAAGTTATACGCACCGGCACATAGCTCTGATAATTCTTCTTTATCTATTTCATCTCCAATAATTTTGTTGAGGACATAAAAAGCAGTTTCATGATATTCTTTGAATGAAAGACTCTCCAGCTCACCGGGAGTTATTAGTGGTAAGGAAGTCGGTAAATATAATCCTCCATCAGGAGCCAGACCTTTGAGAAGAGCTTCTTTAAAAGTAACCTCAGGCGACTTTAAGTTTGTTGAATAATATTTTATTGGGTTTTTTTTCAAATAATCGTGTTTTACTTTTGTCCTTATACCCCCAACCCCCCAAGGGGGGCTATAGACACCTGGTTCTTGTTTATGTAACTCTTTTTCTATATTAAACTTATTATTCTACTTTTCCTGACTTTTGCCTTTTGCCTTTTGACCTTAACCTTATACGTTAACCACCCGCATCAGGTCGGCAAATACCCCGGCGGCGGTTACTTCTGCACCTGCTCCGTATCCTTTGATCACCATGGGAAGCTCATTATATCTGTTTGAGGTAATGAGGATAATATTATTGCTTCCTTCAAGATAAAAAGAAGGATGTTCCGGTCCGATTTCAAGAAGTTCAACCTTTGCTTTGCCCATTTCCATAGTTGCAAAAAATCTCCACTTCAGGTTACGTGAAGTCAGCTTCTTCCTTTTTTGTTCGAATTCAGCATCATATTCCCTGACTTTTTCAAAGAAATTATTCAGATCGCCCTCGAAGCATTCATCGGGTAAGAATTTTTTAATATTAACATCTTCTTTTTCTATGGTATAACCAGCTTCGCGTGCCAGTATCATAATTTTTCTTACAACATCTGTGCCACTAAGGTCTATCCGTGGATCAGGTTCGGAATAACCTATTTCCCTGGCTTTTCTGATTGCACTGCTTAGAGGAATTTCGGGGCTGAGCTCATTGAATATGAAATTCATTGTTCCGGAAAGCACAGCTTCTACCTTAAGTATTTTGTCTCCACTAAGAACAAGGTCATTAATTGTTTTTATTATAGGCAATCCGGCCCCCACAGTTGTTTCGTACATAAATCGGACCCCACGCTCATTGGCAATGCTTTTCAGTTGTTGATAATAACTTTGTGCCGATGAACAGGCAATTTTATTTGCAGTTACAATTGAAACATATCGTGAAAGAATCTCTGCATATCGCGATGCCACATCTTCATTGGCTGTACAATCAATAAAGACGGCATTCCTGAGATTCAGCTTGGTCATTTGCTGAATAAAAACTGATATATCTCCTTTTTCCCCGGAGGTTTTAAGCGCTTCTTTATAGTTTTCCAGAGGAATACCTTTCTTATCGATAATCATTTTCCTGGAATTGATCACTCCGATAAGATTTATCTTCAGGTTATGTTCAGATACAAGAGTGGTATATTGTTTTTGAAGTTGTTTCATAAGACTCGATCCTACCAGACCTATACCAGCTATGAACAGATACATCTCCTTGAACCGTGAAAGGAAAAAACCGTCATGGATTACATTAAGCGCTTTTTTCAGACTCTCATTCTTTATGACAACTGAAATATTCAGCTCAGATGAACCCTGGGCTGTTGCAACGACATTTATCCCGTTCCTTCCAAGAGACTTGAAAAGTGTGGCCGAGATCCCCGGCGTGTTCTTCATTCGTTCACCTACTATCGCAATAATCGAGAGATTTTTCTCGATCAGGATCTTTATTTCCTTATTAAGTTCAATTTCTATTTTGAACTCATCATTTATGGCATGTGCAGCAATTACCGAATCTGTCGGACTTACTGCGAAGGTTATTGAATACTCCGAAGAAGCCTGGGTTATCAGGACTATATTGATATTTTTTCTGGCCAATGCTCCGAAAAGTCTCATGGATGTTCCTGTAACACCAACCATTCCAGTTCCCTGCAGTGTTATAAGGTCAATATGGTCGATTGATGAAATTCCTTTTATAGGGCTTTTATTGTTATCTATTGACTTATTGCTGATTATTGTCCCTTTTGCCGTGGGATTGAATGTATTTAAGACAAGAATAGGAATGTTTTTTTTGTATACCGGGCGCAGTGTCGGAGTGTAAATTACTTTAGCACCGAAATGAGATAATTCGATGGCTTCGGAGTAGGTAAGATTTTCGATTGCGTAGGCTCTTTCGACTTTCTTCGGATCAGCTGTCATAAATCCATCGACATCAGTCCATATTTCCAGACTATCGGCATTTAGCGCCGCTGCAAAAATAGAAGCTGTATAATCTGAGCCTCCTCTTCCCAGGGTTGTTGTTTCACCTCTCGCATTGCTTGCAATAAATCCAGGAATTATTATGCGTTTTTTTATCCCTGCAAGATTTTTCGCTATCAGGCTGTTGGTCTTTTCAAAATCGACGGTAGCATATCCGAAGTTGCTGTCTGTCTTGATAAAATTCCGTGTATCTATCAGACGACTATCTGCGATTAAGTTGCTTATTATCAGTGATGACAAAATCTCACCGGTGCCAAGTGCCTGGTCGAGTGAATGTTTGCTTAGTTCACGGAGAAGATAAATTCCATTCAAAGTTTCTTTCAGATCGTCTGTGATATTCCTGATATCCTCAAAAACCACATTCTGTTTATTTCTGGGAATCAATTGTTTTGCAAAATCTATATGTCTGGAGATAACCTTTTCAAGAAGGATCATATACTCATCATCCCTGTTTGAAGCGAGTTCGCTTATATGTTTAAGCTCATCAGTAATTCCCTGGAAGGCAGATACAATGATCAGGCATGGAGAATCCTCCGATTCAATTATTTTTTTAACTCCCCTTATTCTTTCAGGAGATCCGACAGAGGTACCGCCAAACTTCAGAACTTTCATTATGTAAAGCTATATAAAATGAAAATGCATCTCAATAGATGCACAAAAATCAGCCGTAAAAATAGCAAAAATAAGGTAAAATGGCGTAATGAATTAAAAATATTAAACATATATGGCATTATTGTGTGAAGTAAGAAGCCAGAAGTCCGGAGTAATATCAATCTTCTGACTTTTTACTTTTGCCTTTTGCCTTTTGTCTTTTCACCCTTTTCCCTCTTTCTCAAGCTTCCTGATAATTGAGAAGATGAAAGCCGCAGATGTCAGACAACACACAACGAAAACCAGCCAGAGCTGCCACAATTCGACTTTATCCCATAAGAGCGTTCCAACAAAAAGAAGTTTATTCCCAACTGCTGTGGCAAGAAGCCATCCTCCCTGCATTAGTCCCTGGAAACGGGAGGGAGCAACTTTTGACACAAATGATAACCCCATCGGACTGAGAAAAAGCTCCGCTACGGTAAGTACAAGGTAAATGCTTATGAGCCAGTATGATGATACTCTTTCAGAATCGGGGACTGTTGCGCCCTTGAGTAAATGCGGTGAGGGCAGGTTTAATGAACTTATCAGTAAAATAATAAAGCCGGCGGAAGCAATTATCATTCCGAATCCAATCTTTTTTGGTACTGAAGGCTCAATGTTCTTCTTTTTCATCCAGGCAAAAAATCCCATAACGGGAAAAGTAAGGGCAACAACAAATAATGGATTGAATGACTGAAATATTTCAGGGGATATTGGGTTCATTGCAACTGCAGATACAATCTTGTAATATGCTGTAATAAGAGAAAGAATAAACAGCAATCCTCCGATTATTCTGACTACTACCCCTGTACCCTTTCTTAAGAGAAGTACAAGACCTGCCACGGATCCGCAAACAGCAAGAAGAGATAAAACGTTGAAGAAAAGATTTGTGAATGGTGTAACACTTTTGGCGCTGTAATCGCGGGCAAAGAGTGTAAGTGTCAGTCCATTTTGATGGAATGACATCCAGAAAAATATAACAACAATAAATACCAGAATGAGTGCTACAATTCTCGACATCTCTTCTTTCCTTGCAGTAAGTATGATCCAAGTAACAAAGGCAGGGAACAAGCCGAAGGCAAAACCTGTTGGCCATCCGACCTGAGGAATGAAATGAAGTCCAAATGCTGTTATGACCATTGCCCCAGCGGCAGCAAAGAGTGTTATCAAATTAAAATCAACTCTTTCGGAGACCTCAATTGTTTTCTTTTCCTTATTCGGAAGGTATTTGTTAAATATTAAATAGACCAGAAGTGATATTACCATTGTACATGCTGCTATTCCGAAGGCATAATTGTAACCTCGTGAAAATACTTCAAGGTATTTATGCGCAAACAAGGAAAGATCAGCTACATGTCCGCTAAGATTTACTTTGTCAGCCAGTTGCTGTAAAGTGGAAGTATCGGTAAGCGTGCCATTGATATACTGATGGCAAAGGGATGGGAGGCTGGCATCGTGAATAAAACCATTTGTTTTGAGCCACCAGTTTCTCATTCCTGTTGCTGCAAAAGGAGCAAACAGGGCCCCGATATTGATCCCCATATAGAAGATCATGAAAGCTGAATCTCTTAAACTCGCGTACTTAGGGTCATCGTACATCTGTCCAACCACAGCCTGAAGATTGCCTTTGAAGAGGCCATTTCCAAGGGCAATAGTGAAAAGTCCGATTATGGTGATTGTCAATGTCATACCTGGAACGGCCATAATAATATAACCTGCAAACATTATCAGAATTCCTGACAGGATTACCAGTTTATACTTCCTGGTTGCATCGGCGAGTATTCCTCCAAGCAGGGCAAGTGCATATATACTGAAATAGAACCAGCTGTATATTTCTCCGGCTTTTTCGGCTGAAAGGCCGAATTTGGCCTGTAAAAAAAGTACCAGTATAGCCATCATGGTGTAAAATCCGAACCTTTCTCCCATATTTGAGAAGAAGGCTACCAGTAATCCTTTGGGATGATTCTTTAACATTTTTTATATTTAAATTGTGTAATATTATTAACCTTTCAGGTCAGTTTTTTATTTTATGAGTATCTGGAATCAAGCATAAAAACCCATTGATATTCAAGTAGTTTGCAATTTCTTATTCATGATTGCCGATAGTCATATTTTATTTTAATTCTCTCTGTTTAATATATTTCCAATTATCTCAAATTATTTCCACATATCTCCAACTGGTTTTTCTCATTTCTTGTTTTTGACAATGAACAAATGTATAATTCTTTTTGAACTGCAAATGTCTCGTTTGAGTTCTTTTTTGTTCTATATATTGAAGCATCCTTTTAATAAACGGATGAAGAGTGTAAATTTGTAAAGAAAATATAACCGGAATGAAAATATTCAGAGGTGATCAAATAAGGCTGATTGATGAAACTACTATTAAGGAGGAGCCGGTAGCATCTATCGATCTGATGGAAAGAGCTGCAATACAGGTGGTAAAATGGTATCTTTCACGGTTCGAAAGATCGAGACGTATTTTCATTTTTACCGGCCCTGGAAATAACGGGGGTGATGGACTTGCAGTTGCACGATTGCTGGATAATAACCGCTGCGAAACAGCAGTGTATTATATCGAATTTGCTAAAAAGACTTCTGATGACTGGAACACAAATCTAAGCCGGCTTAAAGCAGAAACTAAGGTTAAAGTTAATTATATCAATAGTTCTGATCAGTTTCCTGCTATCTCATCAGGTGATATAATAATTGATGCAATTTTAGGATCTGGCCTCACACGGCCTGTTGAAGGTCTGGCGGAAGAAATTGTAAAATGCATGAACCGGAGTGATGCAACAATCATCTCTATCGATATTCCTTCTGGTCTGTTCAGTGAGGATAATACTCAGAATTTCTCTGATGGCATTATATCAGCCGATTACACTCTTAGTTTTCAGTTTCCGAAGCTTGCATTTATGTTTCCCGAGAATGCCAATTATGTCGGAGAATGGGAATTACTGCCTATAGGGTTAAGCGCACATGCTATCCGAAACACCAATTCCTTTTTCTTTTTAACAGGAAAGAGAGAGGTTGCTCCTTTGCTAAAGAAACGAAACAAGTTTGATCACAAAGGCACCTTTGGCCATGGTCTGCTGATCGCCGGATCATATGGCAAAATGGGTGCTGCGGTGCTTGGAGCATCATCTGCCCTACGAACCGGTATCGGACTTATTACATGTCATGTGCCTTCATCCGGAGTTGTAATTCTTCAGAGTGTTGTGCCAGAGGCAATGGTTGAATCTGACAGGAATGAAAATCATCTCTCCGAGCTCGGAAATCCTTTGTCCTTTGGTGCAGTCGGGATAGGACCTGGCATCGGGACTGACCCTGAATCTCAAAAAGCTGTTCATAAACTTCTGACAAAATGTAAAAGATCATTAGTAATAGATGCAGATGCTTTGAATATTATCTCCCTGAATCATGACTGGTTTTCTCTTATTCCCGAGGGAACAATTCTGACACCGCATCCTAAAGAATTTGAAAGGCTTGCGGGGAAAACTGAGAATAGTTACCATAGATTAATCAGGCAGATACAGTTATCGGTTGAGCAAAAATGTGTAATAGTTCTTAAAGGTGCCAACACTTCAATCACAACTCCCGACGGGAATGTATTTTTTAACAGCACGGGAAATCCGGGTATGGCAACTGCAGGAAGTGGCGATGTACTGACCGGAATATTGCTATCCTTGCTTTCTCAGGGATACACTCCTGAAAATGCTGCAATTCTGGGCGTATATCTTCATGGTCTTGCGGGTGACCTGGCAGCAAAAGAAATGTGTTATGAATCAATTATAGCTTCGGATATTATTAAAAACCTTGCAAAGGCGTTTAAAAAACTGAGAGAATCCTGAAACTTTTTGACATTGTGATCATCAATTGGGGGGATGAAACAAGTCCTTTGTTACCCTTTGTGCAATCCTTTGTGTACCTTTGTGGGAAAATATAATTCATACATTGAACAAATAAATATCTATATGAAAACAATTATAAGACTTTCAGGATTGTTGGTAATCTTATTACTTGCTTATTCATGCGCTTCCAGTAATAAATTTGGTGATTCAAATGCTATTATATTACCTCTTTCTGATAGCACGGCATTACGAAGCGGGAGTATTGTATATGGTCTTCCAATGACGGTATTTAATGTAGTCGTCGACATGGAAAGAACAATCGAAAAGCCCGGCCCTTATGCTCAGTATGCTGAGGACTTGCTGGGTTTAAGTAATGTTATTAAGAACGAAAGTGAATCATGGTCAATTGAGGGGATAAACATAAAATCGCGCGACGAGTTAGATCCTTCTGAGTATTACGTGATTTCCAGTACTTCACTATTTCAGACAAATGTTCTCTCCCTTAAAAAGGAAGGACTTATTATGGATCTTAATCCATCGATATATAATGCAACCGGGAAACTAGGCAATACAAAAGAATCAGATGATATCCAGGAACACTCTCTAGATCTTGGTTCCGATGAATATTTCCAGTTACAACGCGACACTGTTTACAAACGATTGAATGTCGATTCTTCTTTCGTCCGTATACCATACATAGTTGAAAAGAAAAAGAAGCTTACTCTTGATCAGCTGGCTGAGAAGGCAGCAAAGAGACTGATGGAACTGAGAGACGGAAAACATCTGATTCTTACAGGTGAAGCGACAGTATTTCCTCAGAATGATGCAGCTATAAACGAAATAAACCGTATGGAAAAAGCTTATACAGAACTGTTTACGGGTAAGACTCTGAAAGAAAAATTCATATTTTCATATCAGATAATACCTCAGAAGGCAATGACAGGTAAACCTGTTACATTGTTTCAGTTCTCAGAGCTTACCGGTCCTGCTAAAAGTGTATCTAATGGCGGAAAGCCCGTTACGATTGAGTTTACTCCTGAAAAGAAAACAAAAAATCTAACAATTATTAACAGGGCACAGACAAAATCCGAAGCCCAAAAGTTTGATAAATTATTTTACCGCGTTCCTGATGTAGTTAACATAAGAATTAATCTCGGAACCGAGGAACTGCTTAGCTCACGGAAGCTGATCTATCAGTTCGGAGAGGTAATACAGTTACCGGCGAATTATATTATTGGAAAGTAAGGTTTGAATAAGAATTTGCCTCTGTGGCCCTCTGTGCTTCTTTGTGGTTCTCTGTGTAACTATTAACTAAGAACTGACACGGAGTTACACAGAGGAGCACAGAGTATCACAGAGAAAACCGTAAATAAAGAAAAAAATACTTTTATTTCACTTTTCCTTGAAAGCTCTTCTGGTAATCCTCAAACTTTTGTGTTGTATATGTTTTATCGGCGAAATAGTTAAGTATTACTTCCATCTCTTTTGGCACTTTGAAACCCGGAACCGGTGCAATTTGAAATTTGCCATCCTGCTGAGGTAAAAGAAATACAACGGTAGGATAGGATAACTGCCCGTTCAGAAGTGCAACTGCAAGCTGGTGTGCATTTCCTGATTTACCATCATTTATGAATGTCTGGCCAAAAAAGGTTATACTGTCTTTTCCTTCAGCATTAAATTTTACCGGATAATATTTATTATTTAATATGTCGGATATGATAGTATTCGTAAAAGTCTCTTTATCCATTTTTTTGCACCATCCGCACCAGTCAGTATAAGTGTCAATAAAAATAGGACGTGGATTTTGTTTGTTGAGTTTCTCAGCTTCCTGGATCGTATACCATTTTACATTTTGCTGAGAAAACGTAAGTGAGGTAAGGAGTACAAATATTATTATTGTAATAGATTTTTTCATGATTTATGTTCTTTTCAAATTTTAATACCTGAAGTTGCAAATAAACCTAAATTTTTACTAATTCACAACGCAACATTTTAAATATCATTTACACTTAATAGATTGCTTCACAAAACGGCTCTTAAAAATTTATCTTTTTAATTTGTTTGAGAAATATAATAATTACATTCACCCTCTTTAAATTAAGTCACGGAACCGCATATGGAAACTATTACAAATACTCTTAGGGATTCAAAAACCGCACGATGGACAGCGCTGACCATCGTCTCATTTACAATGCTTTGCGGATACTATATCGCTGATGTAATGGCCCCTTTGAAACCGATGCTTGAGAAGGAACTTCTCTGGAACAGCACAGAATACGGATTCTTTACAAGCGCCTACGGCTGGTTCAATGTTTTCCTTTTAATGCTGATCTTCGGAGGAATTATACTCGATAAAAAAGGGGTCCGTTTTACAGGAAATATGTCAACAATTATTATGGTAGCAGGGACCGCCGTTAAGTACTGGGCTATTTCTACCCATTCCCTTGATGGTATGCATATTATTGGCATGAAAGCCCAGGTGGTTGTAGCTGCACTTGGTTATGCTGTATTCGGAGTAGGTGTGGAGGTGGCAGGTATTGTTGTTTCCAAGGTAATAGTCAAATGGTTCAAGGGCAAAGAAATGGCTCTTGCAATGGGTCTTCAGCTTTCCTCGGCACGTCTTGGCACCGCACTGGCATTATTTGCATCTTATCCTCTTGCAGTGTGGATGGGGGGTGTGGCAAAACCAGTGTTTCTGGGTCTCATCCTGATTTGCATAGGTATGATTTCTTTTTTCATGTACACTATACAGGACAAGAAACTCGATAAATCCATTGCTGCAGAGGCTTTGATTTCAGGTTCTGAAGAAGAGGAGTCATTTAAAATGGCTGATATGTGGTTTATAATTAAAAACAAAGGCTGGTGGTATATTGCTATTCTTTGTGTATTGTTCTATTCAGCAGTTTTCCCCTTTTTAAAGTATGCTTCTGACCTGATGATTAATAAGTTCGGAGTGAATCCGCTTGTAGCAGGAACAATACCTTCGCTGCTACCTTTTGGCACTATTCTCCTCACTCCGGTTTTCGGAAGTCTTTATGACAGGAAAGGGAAGGGCGCCACGCTGATGATAATCGGAGCAATCCTTATTATACTTGTCCATACCTTGTTCTCTGTTCCTTTTCTTAATTTCAAATCTGTTGCAGTGGTACTGATCATTGTCCTTGGCATTGGATTTTCTCTGGTTCCCTCGGCAATGTGGCCTTCTGTCCCGAAGATAATTCCCGAAAAGCAGTTAGGTTCCGCATATGCATTGATTTTCTGGGTTCAGAATTGGGGATTGATGGGAGTTCCGGCGTTGATAGGATGGGTACTTGATAAATATTGTATTACAGGAACGAGGCTGGTGGATGGCGTCAGCATTCCAAATTACAATTACACTATTCCAATGATGATATTCACAGGATTCGGAGTACTTGCTCTTATATTTGCATTCCTTCTTAAGGCTGAAGACAAGAAGAAAGGGTATGGCCTTGAACTTCCCAATATTAAAGAATAAACTCCCATGGTACCCTCTGGCGCAGCTGATTAATTACTTGAATGATTAATTTGTTTAAAAAATTTAATAATTACATTTACCTTTCAAATACTTAAATCTAAACTAACAATCATGGAACAAATAATCAATACTTTACGCGATTCAAAAAAGGCGAGATGGACCGCATTGATCTTTGTGTCAATGTCGATGTTCGGTGCGTACTTTTTTAATTATGCCCTTTCACCTGTTAAACCGATGCTCGAAAGTGTGCTGGGATGGAACAGCTCCGATTTCGGTATATATACATCCTCCTATACATGGTTTAACGTGTTTTTATTCATGCTCATCTTCAGCGGGATCATACTTGATAAAATGGGTGTGCGTTTTACCGGCCTGGCTGCCACTTCCATGATGGCGATCGGAACCGGACTTAATTACTGGGCTCTCAGGCATGTGTTCCCGGAAGGAGCTATGATTTTTGGAATCAAAACCCAGGTAATAATTTCCGCAATCGGATTCGGAATATTTGGTGTCGGAACAGAAGCAGGTGGAATCACCGTATCGAAATCAGTTGTTAAATGGTTTAAGGGAAGAGAAATGGCACTGGCTATGGGTATGCAGATGTCTATTGCACGTCTTGGCACCGCTCTGGCTCTTGGAATAGCATTACCTCTGGCAAAATCCTATTCTTACTCCTCTCCGGTATTGCTTGCCTTTGTGTTTATGCTGATAGCTCTATCCTCCTTTATCATTTACACATTTATGGATAAAAAACTCGATGCATCAATTGCCCAGAGTGTTAATGGAAAGACCGTAGAGGAAGCTTTTGAGCTTAAGGATATTCTTTTTATTATTAAAAACAGGGGGTTCTGGTATATTGCCATACTTTGTGTTTTGTTTTATTCGGCCGTATTTCCGTTTTTGTTCTATGCAACTGATCTGGTGATCAATAAATATCACGTAAATCCAAACCTTGCAGGGTCAATTCCGGCATTGTTGCCTTTGGGAACTATTTTTCTTACACCTTTATTTGGTACTGTTTATGACAAAAAAGGGAAAGGCGCAACAATCATGATTATTGGTTCGTTAATTTTGATTTTCGTTCATAGTGTACTAACGATTCCATTTTTGAATGCATGGTGGCTGGCAGCAGCAGTGGTAATTATTCTGGGAATTGGTTTTTCACTGGTTCCGGCAGCCATGTGGCCTTCAGTTCCTAAAATTATTCCGGAAAAACAACTGGGAACAGCTTATGCCGTTATATTCTGGATTCAAAATATCGGATTGTGGATAATTCCTCTGCTGCTGGGAATTATTCTTAACTCAACAAATCCCGATGTATCGCCAAATAAAATTGCCGTTAAGGAAGCAATGACCAGTGCATATAAACAGGTATTATCTGCAAATTCTTTTAATCTTTCGGTTAAAGAAATATCCCAGTTTGCTGAGAAAGCCTGCAGCAGGACAATCGACTCTCTGGTACAGAATACAACCTATGAGTCTGTAAAAATCTCAACAGCTGATTTGGGTAGTCTGAAAAACAGTATTTCAGTAAGCACAGCCAGCGTTCTTACGGGAATTAATCCGGCAGAAGGAAAAGTGAAATTTTATAAGGATATTGAAACAAAGACCGCGGAAGCAATCTATCCGATAATTGAAAAGACAAAGCTGAACCTGAGATATAATTATTTCTTCGATCTGGTAATGTTCACTTCGCTGAGTATACTTTCCTTATTATTTGCGTTCCTGCTGAAAGCAGAAGATAAGAAGAAAGGTTACGGACTCGAATTACCTAATATCAAAAAGTAATCCTTTGTGAACCTTAGTGTTAACCTTTGTGTCCCTTAGTGGTAAAAAATTAATTCATTTACCACAAAGGAATACGAAAGAAAAAAAGAGTTTATATGAATGCTAACGAGTTTGAAAGAGCAAAAATATTCAGCTTCAGTGAGTCGATAGATTACTCTGCCGGAGGCATTGTAAGTAAAACTGTTATTAAAAAGCAGACAGGAAACATCTCGCTGTTTTCATTTGACAAAGGTGAAGCGTTAAGTGAACACACTGCACCTTTTGATGCTATGATCCAGGTTGTTGATGGCAAAGGTGAAGTGGTAATCGGAGGGAAATCATTTATCCTTGAAGCTGGACAGAGTATCATTATGCCTGCAAATATCACCCATGCAGTTAATGCCGTAGAGAAATTTAAGATGGTTCTCACGATGATCAAAAGCAGTTGAAACAGCATACAATGCCAGATACTTGGTACTTCTTAAAAATTTGTTATTGCATAGCGTAAACCAGTTTCAGATAGCATACCGCATTTGATATGAATTCGATATGGCCTCTTTACTTTCTTTTATTAGTTCATATTTCATGGTTTCTGTATCCATAATAATTCCCTGGAAACGGCCCAGAGTGCAGGCTCCGCTATTCAGATACCGTTTTTTCTTGTTCAGATAGTAGGTATGATGTGACTCAAGCTTATGCGTATGTCCAAGAATAACAACATCATGATCTTTCAGAAGTTTGAGAGCATAAGTAAGATATTTTATTGTATTATATTTTTTCGGGATATGGTTTATCTCATCTTCGATGGCAACTATTTTGAAATAAATATCCATCATCCATTTAGAATGTGAAAATCTTTTCAGTAACGTTAAGCCATATTTGCCGATTGCACGACCTAACCTATTCCCATTCAGCCAGTCGGCATTATGTCCGTGTTCAATATGAATTGTCTGTCCCTGGGAATTGTGAATGTCAAAATAATCCACAGCAAATTCATTAACTAAGTCATGATTTCCTCTTACAAAAATGAAATCATTATCACTGAAATACCTCATAAGGATAGGGTTGGCTTTTTTAATGTCTTCATAAGAATATTTTATCAATTCAAATACATCGCCATTGAGTATCACCTTATCGATTGAGTGGATATCTCTGATTCCTTCAATATGCATGATCAGGTCCATCTCATCCCATTGAAATGTTCCGAAATTATCACAAGCGTCAATATGCAAATCAGATAAAACAAGAATATTCATAATTTAAATTCCGTTACTGTAACTTTAAAATATAATCAGAAACCGGGCCAACTCCGTTACTGATGGCAGCGTTTTTAATATTATTTCGTATTGAATTGTAAAATTCATTGTCAGTCAGAAGTTTGTGAAGCACATCAGGAAGGAATCTTGTATTCTTCTCAAGTATGCCCATTTTACTCTGGCATACAAATTCCATATTCCCTTTTTCCTGCTCCCAGATGTAATTGTTAATGACTGGTACCTTACCCATCATAAGGATTTCCATTGAGGTAGAAGCCCCGCATTTGGTTATTACCACATCAGATATGCTTACAAGTGAATGTACAAAGTCAATAAAACCATATACCTTCAGATTATCAATCGCGTATTTGCTTTTCAGCTTCATTGCTTTGTCATACAATTTCTGGTTTTTCCCGCATACGATAGCAATTTCAGCATCCATGTTTCTGGCAATTATCCTTTTCAGTATTTTCTTGCCCTTGGGCATCCCTTCGCCTCCGCCCATTATAAGTATTATCCTGGAATCGATCTCAAAGCCCAGTTTTTTACGGATCCTTATCTTTTTGAAATCACTAACTTTTTGGGAGAATTTACTGTCGAGAACAAAGGGAAATACATGTAATTTGTTTTTATCAATACCCTTTTCTATACATTTTTCTTTAAGTAAATCACTGAATACCACATAATTTTGCTTCTTCTGAAGAAACCAGATAGGATGAGCAGTAAAAGGATCGGTTACAACTGTTATAACCGGAATATCAAGATTGTGAGATTTTAATATTTCAAAAACAGGTTTGATAAGAAAAAAATGAAAAACAACTATTTTCTTTGGTCGTGTTTCCAGTATCTGTCTTTCGATTCCGGGTCTGACAAAATATGAAACTAGAGTTGCCGTAAATTTCGAAACTAATGTGATCTTATGCAGTGCATAAAGAAATTCAAATGTCCAGGCTGCTTTGTTAATAGCGTTTTTATAACCGTCTTCTATAACTTTCTTCACAAACAAATTTGATTCGGATAACCCGTCTACCAGCAGGATTTCAACATCAACCCGTCTCTTCATTTTTATCTTTTCCGCCACGGCTTTTGCAGGAGCCAGATGGCCGCCTCCTGTTTTCAGATATAAGAATAGATATTTTCCCAAGGCCTTGCTTCTTTGATGACCCTCAAAAGTAAATCAGCTTTGTTATCAACCTGTTACATTATTAATAAAAATATATTAATATTAAGCGTGTTATCTTTTCAGTGGATCGTTGCTTGAAGTGAAGGTTCCTGTTCCAAGAAAATCAAGAATATTGTAAGTGCCGTATTTCCGCGCTTTCAGAAATATGTCCAGGCTGCTTCAGCTAGATGTCCCCTGACAAGCAAATCGAAGAGCCATTGATCGGAATACGGGGAATTCTGTTGTTTTATACCGGCGCCTATCTCACCTAATCATCTCTGCTTGGTCTTTAGGATTATTCCATCTTTTTATAAAGTTTTGAGAGGATATATGGCAATTTAAGGACCATATTTCATACGGCAGTAACGAGCCAATATTTTTCATGTAAATCCTTTTGGACTAAATGATCAGCAGTCATTTATGCAACTGATACTCTTTGCGCTATTTCCTAAAAAGTTGTTTTATCCTTAAAGACCGAATAAAACAACGCAGGAGAAAATAATTATGGAAACAAATATAATTGTCATCGATATCTCCATAAACAAATTTCCATTTGAGTTCATTTTATCCTGGGTTAAGTTCTGAACATCGTTATTCATATGCTATTATTTTTAGTTCCACCTTTTTCAGATGTAACAAAAATAGAGGCAAGATGTTACAATGGTGTTTTAAAAAAATTAAAAAAATGTTAAGTTAATATCAAAGAGTATGTCCGCAGGAAAATATCAGCTGTCGTTTAATAAACAAGTATTTAAAGTTAAAACTTCTTTGGTTAATCTCGCTGACGGAGAAATGAGCGATCTGTAGTTAAGAATGGAAAGGATATAATGATTGCTATTCAAAAATTCACCCGGCGATAGTCATTTATAAAAACTTCTATTGCAGATTTGATTTTATCCCTTACAAGCCTTGTTTGAGCTAATATCTCCTCATGAGTGCCTTTGAAAGAAGAAGGATCTTCAAATGACCAGCTGATTCTTTTGGTTACTCCGGGGAATACAGGACAACGTTCCGCATTAGCAACATCACAGACCGTGATTACAAACTGAAACATGCGACCTTGTTTAAATAAATCAAATGCGCTTCTGGTTTGCTTGTCGGAAATATCAATACCTGTTTCCTGCATCGCTTCGACTACAAAAGGGTTCAAAGTACCAGGTTCCAGACCGGCGCTTTCAGCTGAAAATATTTCACCTGCCATTTGATTCAAAAAAGCTTCAGCTATCTGACTACGGGCAGAATTATGAACACACAGGAATAAGACTTTAATTTTTTCCATATCATATTCTCATTTAAAAACACTTAGAGAAAATATCAGGCCAAATTACGATATGATCTGAAATAGTTGAAGGGGAAATATTAATTTATTGTTAAGTTTTATAATCCATCCACCAACTTTCTAATCTGGTGGATGGTACATGAACATTGATGTTTTAAGAATATTGACTTAATTACGATATACCTGTTGTATTCAGGATTATCTTTATCAGCATAAATTTTTAATGGGCGCTACTTTATCAGGAAAACCATGAGCATTTAGTTCTCAATTCCAAAATGTAATAAAAAAGTAACTTGTTTTATCAGGCAATCTATTGATTTAAGTATATCTTTCAATTTAAAAGTAAAAGGTTCTTAATATATTTTATATAAGCTAAGACTAAAAGCCTGAAATTTAAACTTATAAGACCAAATGAACGCTAGAGCAGGTGCAAACCGACTGGGATATTATATTTCATTAATAATGACATTGCTGGCCATTGTAACCTTCGGAATTGCAATCTGCACTCCGCCAGTTTCCGGTCCGTTTTGTAAGGGTTCATGTATAGCGTACCCTTTTACCGATATAATTGCACGTTTCCCCGGGGATTATATATGGATGTATTCTGCATTACTGATGTTAACAGTTTTCCTCGTGTTTATTGTCTGCATTCATCAGTATGCACCTGATAATAAAAAGATATTCGCCCTTGCAGGCTTGTCTTTTTCCATTGCCTCAGCTTTTGTCTTAATGTCTGATTATTTTGTTCAGATTTCAGTCGTTCAGCCTAGCCTGGTTAACGGAGAAACAGAAGGAATTGCAATATTGACTCAGTATAATCCTCACGGCATCTTCATAGCTCTTGAAGAGATTGGTTATATAATGATGAGCATTGCATTCATCAGCCTGGTACCTGTTTATTCAGGATCTGACAGATTGAATTGTGCCATCAGGTGGGTTTTTATAATTAGTTTTGTTCTGATAATTATCTCATTTATTCTGATCTCTTTAAAGTATGGTATAAAACGTGAATACCGTTTTGAAGTCGCAGCTATAACCATTAACTACATGACTTTAATCGTGTCAGGTATATTAATGAGCAGGTTATTCAGGCGTCAATGGAGAGATAGCTTATCTTTACAAAAAGCTTTGAAAGATTTGATATGAGTTAAGATTTTTTTTACCAGCAAAAAAAAGCCTGCAATTATAGGTATAATAGCGAGATTTAAAGGACATGAGAGTATTTTAATCGGAGGAACTGGATTGGTAACCTCAATATCCGTCCTGTAAAGAAGGACTTGAGGCAACTATTTTTGAAATTAATATTAATAAATGATCCGATTGGAGGATTAAATCATGAGAAAACTGCTTGTTTATTTTAGCGGATTATCATTGGTAATATGGGGAATATTTCACTTATCTTTTACAAATAATGTAATAATATGAATCACACCATACTTGGCGCCGGAGGCTCAATTGGAAATGCACTGACATCTGAATTGCTTAAAACCAACGATAAAATCCGCCTCGTTTCACGAAGCAATTATTCTATTAAGGGAACTGAATCTTACAAGGCAGATTTAACATCCTATGAAGAAACTGTTGCAGGAGTAAAAGGCTCAGATATTGTCTATTTATGCGCCGGACTGCCTTATGATTCAAAGATTTGGGCTGACTTATGGCCTAAAGTCATTCAGAATTCTATAGATGCCTGCAAAAGTGTTAATGCTAAACTGATTTTTTTTGATAATGTTTACATGTATGGTAAAGTTGAAGGAAAAATGACAGAAGCTACTCCTTATAATCCATGCAGCAGAAAGGGTGAAGTAAGAGCAGTTATTGTAACAAATCTGGAGAACGAAATAAAAAATAAGAATATAAATGCAATTATTGCCAGGTCAGCTGATTTGTACGGACCGTATGCAACAAAAACCAGTGTTCCCTATATTCTGGTATTTGATAAACTATTACATGGGAAAAAGGCACAATGGATGATAGATCCCAACAGATTGCACTCATTCACTTACACCATCGATGCTGCCAAAGGAATGGTTCTGCTTGCAGGTCATGATGAATGCTTTAATCAGAAATGGCACCTTCCGACCTGTAACCCGCCAATTGATGGGAAAACTTTTATTGAGTTGGCCGCTAAAGAATTGGGTATTGTTCCGGATTATACTGTTCTGAAAAAATGGATGGTAAAAATGACCGGCGTTTTTAATAAAACTGTTAATGAATCTTATGAAATGCTTTATCAGAGTGAATTTGACTATATCTTCGATTCGACCAAGTTTAATAATTTCTTTAATTTTGACCCTAAGCCATATAGTGCAGGCATTTATGAAACCATTGAATTTTTAAAAGGAAATTGATGCAACGGACCTTTGCTTTCGGAAGTCATTTTTCTACATTGGTATAAACTGAGTTATAAAACAGGATATTGTATCCTCATTGAATTGTCCTGCTCTTTAACTGGGAAAGCCTCAATTACAGATTTTCTGACCGATATTAAAAAATTCTTCACCTGATTGAGGGATCCTATTTTTGTAGAAAAAACCTGCATTCACAGAATTTCTGATTCTTAATCAGCCTGTAAATGCAGGATTACCTAACCCTATTAACCAGAAAAAACTATCTGTAACTTCTTCCGAACTTGTAGATAATATTTCCACTTGTCCCGACAAAGCAGATTTTAAGACTGTCGGCTTTCAGCGAAACAACAGAAAAACCAGGTTCTGATTTGCTGAATACAGACAAGTCGTTTGTACTTGCCGGACGTGGTTCGCCTCCGGTACCTGTAACAATATACTCAACATTTTTACCTTTTTCATGAAGATGCTGGAAATCGTGATCATGCCCACAGAAGTAGAATTGTGCATGGTATTTTTCGAGAAGCGGTTTTACTCGCTCGATCATTTCCTTTGTATTCCCGTGTGTCTTGCTTGCAGAATAAACCGGATGATGGCCAAAAACCAGTTTCCATTGTTCTTTTGAGTTTTCAAGCACTCCTTTGAGCCATTTCATTTCCTTAGCCGTATCCTGTTTTGTTATTTCAGGGTATTCTCCCGGATTTTTATAGTATTCTGTAACCAGGGGAGGAGTATCCATAAAAATAAATCTGACTGAAATTGAGTCATTTACCTTTTTAGCGAATGTGTAATAATGTTCGGTCATGCGCCAGCGGCGACTGATCCTGGAATAATCAATTTCGGCCTGGGGGCTGCCTTTGTAGTCGTGGTTTCCAAGGACAGGAAACCATTCTGACTGAAGCGACAGTCCTTTGTAAATATTTTCAAAATTAGTCATCCATAATGGATCCTGGGTGGAAGCGATGCCGCTTATCTGAAAGTTATCACCGCATGATGCAATGAACTTTGCCCCAACAGTGTCGGCAGTTTTTGTCATCTGATCGGCAACTTCCTGCTGATGCTTATAACCGTTCCATCCCCAGTCGCTGACGATAAGGAAATTAAATGATTTTTTATCAAAAGTTTTCTTTGTTACAACTGGTCCGGCTTCAGATGTTGATACTTTTGTTGTTTTTGTCGTTGATGTTGCTGTTGCTGTCTTCTGTTCAGTGCATGATACAAGTATCAGAACTGAAGAAAGAAATGCAAGAAAGAATATTTTCTTTTTCATTCTTTAAGATTTAAGTTCTAAAATATTTAATGCATTTTATTGTGCAACCAGGTCAAGTATTACAAATGTGCCAGGCTTGATTTTTGGTTTTTGTCCATCCTGAGCCTGTTCGAAATCATCTGCCGAAAGGTAAATATGATGTGTCATTTTATTTACCGTTATGGTGCGGGCTCCTTCCTGTGTAGGAACATTTTCAGCAACGCTATAGTTTCCATCAGATCCTTCCTTTACCACGGTCATTGTTTTATCTCCGTTTGAGCTGTATGAACGTTTTAAAACCGGATCAAAAGCAGTGCCGTCTGATTTTGCACCAATTGGCAAAGTCGAAATTACCTTACCTGATCTGGCATCGGTTATAACCATCAATTTGTTGCTGCAGACACTGAACAGCCTATGTGCAACATTGTCTAAAGAAAGACCGGTAGGCTCTTCTCCGGGAGCTATCGGCCATACATGTTCAACTTTGCATGTTACAGGATTGATTACCGCAATGCTGCTCTTGTCTTCGAGATTGACATAGACTGTACCTCTGCCATCAGAGACAGAAAACTCCGGTTTCCCATCTAACAGAATAGTAGCCAGAATTTTATTGGTTGCAGCATCAATCACTGTTGCATTGTTCGTTTTACCGTTGAAAACAAATACTTTTTTGCTGAAAGAGTCAAACATAATTGCATCAGGACCTTTTCCTGTAACTGTGACTTTTGTTATTACCTGAAGTGATTTTGTATCAAAAATTGTTACTGAAGAGTCCTTGCCGCCGCTTATAAAACCTTTCCCGAGATCAGAATCTATAGCAATTCCATGTACTCCATTGAGCCCTGTTATCTTTCCAATAATTGTTCCTTTGGATTCATCAACCACCTGTATCATGCTGCCATGTGATATATAGAGACGGCTGTTTAGGTCATCGGAACATAAATAGTCCCATTTTTCATCTCCGTCGAGATGTATTTTATTAACAATCTTATAGTTTGAAGCTGTCTGGGCCTGCAAGAGAAAAAATGAACTTCCAAGAATTAGTGTTAATATATTTAATATTTTTTTCATTATAATTTATTTAAGTAGTCGTAATACTCTTTTTTTCAATAGCTTAATAAAATTGTTTTTTAAAGCACAAATAGTTAAAAAGGACTGACAGGTTATGTTGTCAGTCCTTTGTTGGTTTATTGAAGTATCTATTTTAAACCCTGAGCTGAAGATGGCATGTGCTTATTGCCGCTGCCGTCGGTGGGATAAGCTCCCATATCGGCATTAAGAACATCATTTGTTGCACCGGTGATGGTATAATAATTTGGAACTTTACCTGATCCTGCAAGTGTAGTTGCACCTTTGCCTTTTGCAGGAGAGCTTCCAGCCAGGCTTGGAACATTCAAATCGGAGAATATCGGATCAGTTACATCAACAGTCGGATCATAGTGAGTAAACACTGTACTGCATTTTGCAATGCCGGAACCTGTAATATCTGTAGCGGAAGCTGTTACTTTGCCGGGAAATACATTAACAAACAAAGAATCGTTTATTGCATAAACCAGGTTGTTCCCTTCCTTGCAATTAGCGAAATCTGCTTTACTCGTTATGTTTATTCCATTTCTGCAGCCGACGAGAATGTTGTTGTAAATGTTTGCAACAGTGTTTTTGTCAATTAATATTCCATTGGTGAATTCTCCGACTTTACGCCACCCGCCGTTAACAAGTGTGTTGTTAAAAATATTCATCGCAGTTTGAGGAAGATTGCTGCCCGTTTCCAATTTAATACTATTATTTGCCGCAGCCCAGATATAATTGTAAGCAATGTCTCCCATTACTCCTGATTTTATATTCATTGTTTCTCCATCCGGACCGCCCATATGTTGTAATACATTTCTTTTAACACTTGCATGAATCTGTCCTGCCAGGTGAATCCCGTCATCAACACTCCCAAAGAACCAGTTATCTTCAATTATAATTTTAGCTCCATAGTCATGAGCCTGGGTTCCTTCAATATCGATGCAAGCCTGTGTGCTTAAATCCGCAGCGGGACCACCTGTCCAGTTGATGTGAGTGAATTTGATTTTGACATTCAGGGCGTTTGAATCAGCCTGAATACCTCCCCAGTAACCAAATCCAAGAACCGGACTGGCAAAACTGGTTGTAAGTATAATAGGATTTGCATCGGTACCTACGCAAATAAAATTGCCGCTCACATTAAAAGAGAAATTGCCTTGCGCTTTTACAATGGCACCGGGTTGGATAGTCAGAGTATCTCCCTTGTTGATTGTTACATTATCAATAAGATAATAGGTAGTGTCTTGCTTAAGCATGCCCTTAATTACCCCTTTAAGGTTGTGGCTGAGCCCTTTAAAGGGAATAATTTTTGGAGTAGGAGTTACATTATCCTTTTTACAGGATACTACTAATAAGGTTAAAAATGCCACCATCAGGAATAAGAAATTGATCTTTTTCATACATTCTTAGTTTTAATAATTATAAGTTAAATTTAAATCCTATCAGAAAACTTCTTTGAGATTCCAGTGTCCGTGTGTTAATGCCATTCTTGGTCTGAAAGCGTACACTTTCATTGAGAAGGTTAGTGCCCTTAATATATAAATACGAATTTTTAAAGAGTCTTTTTTCGAGGCTTGCCCCTAAATCGTTATAAGCTAACTGATATCCGTCGAGACCGTAATTACTGCTTATGTTTACCAGGTTCCTGCCTTGCATTGTATAAGTCAGCTGGCCCATAAAACCTATACCCGGAATTCTGTATATCATTGCTACATTCAGCAGGTTTGGCGATTGGCCAGCAAGCGGACGGTCCTCGATCTTCTGAATGGTTTCACCCAGGCCGTTATTGGCATCAGGTAAATTCCATGTCTTAGGTTGAAGTATGCTTGATTTTGTATAAGTATAATTAGCGCTGATCCCAAGATTTCCGAAATATTTAATAGCAACTAATTCAGCTCCATAGTTTGTGCATTTATTTGCATTTGTGACAGTTCTGTCATTATTTCCGTTTACCTGTTCTTCAATCGGGTTTTTCAGGTATTTATAAAAAGCACCGGCCGACAGTACCTCTTCCCGCTCAGGATAAATTTCGTAACGGGCATCAAAACAGGTTCCTGTAGTATGCTTTAGATTGGGGTTACCAGAAGAATTTCCATTTGCGCTTCTGCTGGTGTAAGGAACAGTTTCAGAAATATTAGGCCTGTTCAGAGCACGGTATACTGAAAAACGAATATTTTTTTTATCGCTAATCTGATACTTCAGATGCAGACTGGGCAACAGATCGTAATAGTGCTGATAAGCGCTGAGAAGAACCATCTGACCATGATCCAGACCGTTATGTGTATTGGACATTGAAGTGTTTTCGATTCTGATGCCTGTCAGTAATTGCAGTTTTCCAAAACCCGTCTTTACCATTGCATAACCGGCCTCTATGTCTTCATGTGCATTGAAATTTGCCGAGTTATAGATTGCATCGCCCTGTAACTGCTGGTCATTCAGCCATGTTAATAAATTCTGCTGATATATTGTTATTACATCAGGATTAGGATAATTAGCGGTTGTCGTAAAATCTCTCGAATAGTCATTTTCATTATTCATCAGGTATTTATCCCTTGCCATTCCGCCAAACTTGAATTCATAAAAATGTCCGGAAATAAGTGGTTTATAATTTAGATTTATATAAACTGACTTTTCATCCTGGTTGTTCCATTGCCAGACACGGTCGACCGCATCTTTATAGTTAAGGTACTCAGGCTGTACACTCGGATGAATTACCTGGTTGTAGTTTACACTTACGTAATCAGGCGATTCCGAACCGGCAACCGAATATCCGAGCGACCAGTCCAAATTTAGTTTTTCCGAAAGAATGTGAGTGCCATGTAAAACTGCATTTTCTAGGCTCGACTTATCCATATTGGTAAAATCCCCAAAATAAAGCCTCCCTTTGTTTATATCTGAAGTAGTGTCCTCCTCGTGCCTGGCTCTGATCTCATCCATACTGAAGTAGTTATTGGAAAAGCTGATCTGGTTTTTTTCATTAAACCAGTAATCAAGTCTTACAACGAACCCTTTCCTGTTTATTTGATTATATAGTTGAACCCTGTTCCACGAAGTGGTGTCCAGGTTATTTGTATTCGGATTCAGCTGAGTTCCCAGGTAATTATTTACTGAAGCCTGATAGGTAGTCTGGATTGTGCCGGAAACGAGGACACCCAGTTTTTTATTGAAAAACCTGTTGCCGTATGATACACTTCCGTTCAGGTCGGGTGGAGCCTGTATCTGTTTTAACACCAGATTTGCTGTCGGGAAATCTGATGGGCTTGTAATATAATCCGGACCATGTATCTGGGCAGGATTTTTTATATTAACCACGCCATAGTCGAATGTTGAAAACTTATGGTTTAACAGATATTGGTTATAACCTGTTGATAAATCCACTGACAGTATTGCTGTATCAGGAGCATTCTTCATGACAATATTGGCTAATCCACCTAATCCTGATGCTTCCATATCAGGAGTCAATGCCTTTGTCACTTCAATGCGACCGACAAAAACTGAGGGGAAAATGTCCATTGGAACAGCTCTTGTCGATCCGCTTGTGGTGGGTACAACGGTGCCGTTTACCAGTGTACTGTTATACCTGGGCGCCATACCCCTGATAACGAGCTGAGTATTGTTTCCGGAGCTGTTTTTCATCATCGATACTCCTGAAACCCTCTGCAGCACATTAGCCACATTAAGATCCGGCAGGCTTTCAATGGTTTTGGCAGAAATAATGCTTATAACGTTAGGAGAAATGCGCTCATCGCTCCTGGCACTTGAATTTGTCTCTTTGTTTTGGGTGCCGGTTACAACAACTTCGTTCATCTGGATCACAGAACGATCAAGATTGAAGTCAATTATAATATTTGCATCAGCAGCGCCAATAGTATTGCTTACAGTTGCTGAGTTTTTATAACCCATACATGAAACGATTATGGAATAGGTACCAGGTTTCAGAGTATTAAATATGTAATAGCCACTGGCATCCGAAACTGTAATCATGTTTGTTCCGATAATACTCACAGCGGCCCCGGAAACTGGTTTGTGAGTTTCAGCATCCGTGACCCGGCCCTTAATCACAGCCGCATTTGAAATAGCAGGGAATAATAGAAGAAAAAGGAATAATAATTTTTTTTGGAAAATAATGATCAGGTTGTCCATCTGGTTAATTTTGGACAAATCTATTCCTTTAATAATACGATAAGGTTACGACAATATGACGTTATTAATAACTAATAATTTATGATTTGTTTCAGATATTACATACTAATTAAGAAATTATTAAATTACTGTTATTCTGAATAATATCCCGGGCTGATATGTATTTAGTTAACTAATTTGCATGATAATTGTTATTGTATAAGAGATGGATTCCTGTTTTTGCAGGAAGGGGAAGAAAAGGACTTAAAAATAATTCTGACAGCTATGCCTGAACAGGTAGTTTACTGGGTTACAAATTGGGGATATCTGGCAATATTCCTTCTGGTTTTTTTCCAGGAAATAGGCCTGCCCAATCCATTTCCAAATGAGTTGTTGCTTATGTTCTCGGGTTATTTATCATTTAAAGGCCTTCTTTATCTTCCATTTATTGTAGTGGCTGCGGTAGCTGCTGATTTTATCGGGACAAATATCCTGTATTTTCTTTTTTATAGTGCAGGGACAATTATTATGAATAAAAAACCAGGGTGGCTTCCCTTGTCCTCAAAGATGATAGAAAGACTGAAAGCTAAAATATCGGGTGGCGGACTGTTAAATATATATATTTTCCGACTTACTCCATTTACGCGAGGATACATATCAGTTATCGCAGGCCTTCTTCAATTAAAACCTAAAATTTTCCTGCCAATTGCATTAATAACTGCCATAACATGGGCTTCAGTGTGGGTTGCAATGGGTAATTTAATCGGCCCTTCATGGAATCTTTTTATCGGTAACATCGAAGATTTTAAATATTATCTGCTGGCGATGCTTGCGATAGTTGCAGGCATAATTCTGATCATTTCCTATTTCAGGAAAAAAGAAAAAAGCAAAGGAAAAGTGAGTATTCATAATTCCTGAATGACTTTGATTATCAACTAAAACTTTTCAACTTAAAATTTACTTTATGAAAATACATGTTATATCAGAGACTCCTTTTATAATGAAAGCGACGGGCGTACACACGGCTTTTATGGATCACATTGAATTATTAAAGGAGAAGGATGATGTTGAAGTAGTTATAAATGATGAGGGCACCGGAGACGTTTTTCACGGCCATACTTATGGTCTTTACTATTTATGGAAAGGGAGAAAATATAAGGGCAGAAGAGTGTTTACTGCTCATGTGATCCCCGATTCCATAAAAGGATCTCTGCCTGCCTGGTGGTTATTTATGCCTTTTATAAAGCTTGGACTCAAGATAGTTTATTCCTATGCAGATGTTTGTATAGCGATATCACCTATGGTGGAAAAGGCAATTATTGAGAGCGGCGCTAAAACGAGAATAGTGAATATTTACAATCCGGTTCATCCTGACACCTGGAGGAGAACGGATGAGAACAGAATAAAAGGACGCCGGAAGCTCGGTTTAGATAAAAATGAGTTTGTTGTTCTTGGCGTAGGGCAGTTAACAGGCAGAAAGGGAGTTGATGATTTCCTCGATGTAGCGGAAGCCCTTCCTGAAGTCAGATTTGTATGGGCGGGAGGAAGACCGTTCGGAGGATTGACCGAAGGTATTAAAAGGATAGATGAAAGATTTGCAGGTGCGGGACTGAATGTAATCAACGCTGGCCAGATTGATCTGGAAGAAATGCCTCAAATCTACGCAGCTGCTGATCTCATGCTTTTCCCGTCTTACCAGGAAAACTGCCCGCTGTCACCAATTGAGGCTGCAGCCTGCGGAATGCCGGTTATATACAGGGATATCGAGGAATATAAATCACTCTACAAAAATCCTTATCTTAAAGCAGGCAGCACAGAAGAATTTATTTCCATGACAAAAAGAATGATCAGCGATAAAGCGTTTTATAATGAAGGTCTGAGAGTATCCGAACAATTACTCTTCCAGTTTGATAAGGATGTTATCCGACAGAAACTGTTAGTTGTTTATAAAAGTTTACTGAACGACTGGCAGTCGTCAATGATGCTGAGCGCCTCTCTTATCACCTGATTGATTATGATCGTTAATATGAGCAGGCCATATAGCACCCGTAAACTCTCCATCAGGCTTAAGCCATGCATAATGTCCGATTAAATATCCTGCTATTGCTCCAGATAAGGTTCCCAGGACTACGAAAAAGACATACTTATGAATCAATCTTAAATCCAGGAGAATTAAAAACAGGAATAAAGTTGTGACGGGCAATGGTAAAAATGATGCATCTGCCATGGCACAAATAAACAGTATAAATATGCCCGGTTTTGTATTTGCGGTTTCAGAAATTCGTAGATGTAATCTGCTGATCCAATCCTTCATTAATCAATCATATTGATAATCGCCAATAATTTTTCAGCGATCAGTTCAAATAGTCTTCGTGATTACTGAAATATTTTTCTGCTTCGAGCCAGTCATCTTGTGCCGAGCCGTTTTCTCCACGATCAATCCTCTGGAGGTATATCTCCTTAGCCTTTTCACGAATAATTTCTTCAGTGGGCGAGGAATTGATGACTTGCTGGCTGCTTTTTTCATACCCGACATTTATTAAATTGATTTTTTTCGGTTCAAAATTAATATCTGTTTCTTAAAGTAAATAGTTAAAACTGAGTCAATTTTGTTAAATTTTTGTTAAGCCGGAAATAGAAAAACTTAATCAATTATCTTGCCATATTAATCATTGAAGTGACAGCCTATAAAAATCAGATAATTGATATTATGATTTATGTATATTCGTTGATTCAGCAAATGATGAAGAATTTTATGCAATTGCATAAAAACCAGTGAAGTATGAAAAAGACTCTATTTATGATATTTGGTGTGATGCTGGTCATGTCATATTTCAGCAAAAGCTATTCCCAGATCTATCTTGATCCGAATGCCAAAGTGGAAGACAGGGTCTCAGATTTATTATCAAGAATGACATTGAATGAGAAACTTGATTATATAGGCGGTGAAAATAGCATGTATATCAGGGCGATAGAAATGCTTAGCATACCTCAGATAAAAATGTCCGACGGACCTGTGGGAGTCAGGACCTGGGGACAGACAACCGCTTTCCCTGCCGGTATTTGTTCTTCAGCCAGTTTTGATGTTGATCTGGTTAATAAGCTTGGTGATGCTCTCGGGAAAGATGCAAGGGCAAGAGGAGTTCATTTTCTTTTAGGTCCTGGTTTGAATATTTACAGGGCACCTATGTGCGGACGCAATTTTGAATACTTTGGAGAGGATCCCTATCTGTCGTCAAGAATGGCAGTTGCTTATGTTAAGGGAGTCCAAAGCCACAGTGTTGTTTCAACAATCAAACATTTTGCTGCCAATAACCAGGAATGGAACCGCTATTCGATAAGCTCTGATATGGATGAACGAACTCTGCAGGAGATTTACCTTCCTGCATTCAAAGCTGCTGTGAAGGAAGCCAATGCAGGTGCAGTTATGTCAGCATATAATTTATTGAATGGAACCTATTGTTCTCAGAATCATCATTTGCTTGTCGATATTTTAAAGAACAGCTGGAAATTCAATGGCCTGGTAATGTCCGATTGGGGTGCAACACATGATGGTGTAGCTGCGGCAAACGGTGGCCTTGATCTTGAAATGCCCTCGGCAAGTTTTATGAATGCTGCCACATTGAACCCTGCTATCAGTACCGGTGTTGTTAAAATTGCCACAATTGACGATAAAATACGACGGATATTGAGGGACCTGTTTGCTTTTGGTTTTTTTGACCATAATCAGACTGATACGAGTTATCCTCTGGATAATTCTGATAATGCAGCGGTTGCACTCGATCTTGCCCGTGAAGGAATAGTTTTATTGAAGAACGAAAACAAAACATTGCCGCTTAAAAGAGATTCTGTAAAAAACATTGCCGTTATAGGACCGAATGCCGATTCATATGTTGCAGGCGGAGGAAGCTCATATACCAGCCCTTTTCATTCTGTTACAGTGCTTCAGGGAATAAAAAACCTGGCCGGACAAAACATTACAATAACTTATGCATCAGGTCTGACGGACCCGGCAGGATCCTACAGCTCTTCTGTATTTTATACCGATTCATTGCTGCAAACCCCGGGTCTGAAAGCTGAGTATTTCACCAATATCGATCTGACCGGAACACCTGCATATTCACAGATTGATGCCCATATTGATTTTAACTGGGCAAGCGGCGGTCCTTCCTTTCCAGGATTTCCGACCGATAATTTTTCTATCCGCTGGAAAGGATTTATTCAGCCCGCCACGTCAGGCAATTATGAATTCATTGGAGCAGGCGATGATGGATATCGACTTTATATTGATAATAACCTGGTAATGAATCAATGGCAGGATCAGGCAGTAAACACTACAAGCACAGTTGTTTATCTCACCAATACAGTTCACTCAATCCGGTTCGAATACTACGAACATGCTGGGTTGGCTGAAGTTCATATGGGCTGGAAACTACTGGACTTTGCAAATTCGGAAGCTGTTCAGCTGGCTAAAAATGCCGATGCAGCAGTTGTATGTGTAGGTTTTAATTCAAGCTCGGAAGGAGAAGGTGCCGATCGTACTTTTGAACTGCCTGGCCATCAGGAAGATTTAATAAATGCGGTGGCTAATGTCAATCCTCATACAATTGTAATTGTGAATGCCGGCGGAAGCGTATCAACAGCAGGCTGGCTCCCAAATATAAAATCATATCTGCAGGCCTGGTACCCGGGGCAGGAGGGAGGAACCGCTCTTGCAGAAATACTGTTCGGAGATACAAACCCCAGCGGTAAACTTCCAGCTTCTTTTGAGAAAAAATGGGCAGACAATCCTGTCTATCGGAGTTATTATGATACAACTTCCAGTGGAAGAGTACGTTATTCAGAAGGATTGTATGTAGGATACCGTTACTATGACTCAAAAAATGTGGACCCGCTTTTCCCCTTTGGATTCGGACTTTCTTATACGACTTTTGCCTATTCAAATCTTAAGATAACACCTGAAAGCACTCAGAAAATGGATAAGGTGAATGTGGAATTTGATGTTCAGAACACAGGAACCGTTGCCGGAGCAGAAGTTGCTCAAATATATGTTCATCAGGTTTCATGTAAGGTTTCGCGTCCAAATAAAGAGTTAAAGGCATTTAAAAAAGTTTTCCTTGCACCCGGAGAAAATAAAACTATTTCTGTGGACCTCGACAGTTCTTCGATTTCTTATTATAAAGAAAAATTGAAAGACTTTGCCTATGACAAGGGTGAATATGATTTGTTAATCGGTTCTTCTTCGCACGATATAAGATTGAACGGCAGCTTCAGCATAACAGATAGTTTATCGGTAAATACCATTTCATTTGCTCCCGCAAATCAATCGCAGATTGTTGAGACAAGACCTGTTTATAAGATACAATTTTCAGCCCCGTCCTATTATATTAAAGGAAAGAAAATTGCCATAAGGAATTATGCTGATGATAAATTGATAGAAGTGATCGACAGCAATTCTGTTATTGGATCAGGTTCCGGGGAGATAAGCTTTTCAGGAACCCGGCAGCTTATACCAGGAAACAAGTATTATGTGGAGACTGATACCGGGGCTTTCTATGACAGGTTTGAGAATAAAATAAATTTTGCCGGAGGTAAAAATGAGTGGAATTTTGAGGTCATAATAGACAAGAATAATACCGCCAATTTAAATCTGATTATTTACCCAAATCCTGCCGCGGATCAGGTAAATATCTGGTTTAATTTAGCAACTCAACAGCCCGTAACGGTAAATATCTACAACCTGACGGGAAAATTATTGCTTATTTTGCCAAAAACTGATTATCAGGCTGGAGATAATTATCTGAATATTCCTCTACCTGATTTTGACAATGGTGTTTACCTGTTGCAGTTTAAAACCAATACTGAAATAATAACAAGAAAGGTTCTTATTCATAAATAAAATGAACCTAAAGAAATAATGAATTACACTATGAAGAAAGGGGAGATCTTTCCGTTTCGAATAATGATTTTTATCCTGGTAAACCTGTTGGTAACAAATGCATATTCCGCCATTCCTGTTCCTGTCACTGATATTTTCAATGGAGGGAGAGGTTCAGATTTCAATGGTAACTGGAAATTCCAGCAGGGAGATGTTACCGGCGGTTATGCAACAGGTTTCGATGATTCGGGCTGGCACAAGCTTTCTTTACCACACGACTGGAGCATCGAACAACCTTTCAATCAGAATTCTGCAGCCGGTGGTGGTGGCGGCTATCTTGACGGTGGTATTGGCTGGTACCGGAAGACCTTTTATTTACCCGATTCCGTTTCGGCCAAGCGAATTACAATCCAGTTCGAAGGGATCTATATGAATAGTACCGTATGGATAAACGGACAGCAACTTGGAACCAGACCCTATGGTTACAGCTCCTTTGAATATGATCTTACCCCTTATATTAAAACGGGTTCAACAGCCAATGTTATTGCTGTGAAGGTAAATAATAATCAACCCAACAGCAGGTGGTACTCTGGCAGCGGTATTTACAGGAATGTGTGGTTGACCGTAACCGATCCTGTTCATATTGCATATTGCGGTTCCTTCATCACAACAACATCAGTGAGTGTTTCCTCAGCAATCGTTACAGCTGCTACGAGAGTACAAAATCATTCCAAATCAGCACAAACAATCACTCTTGTAACAACAGTTTATGACCGTTTTGGAAATGGCGTCGCCTCTGCAACATGTGCTCCTGTCAGCATAGGAAACAATGACGAAAACACATTTGGTCTTAAACTCCGGATTGAAAATCCTGTTCTGTGGTCGATTACAAATCCATATCTCTATACTGTCAAAACGCAAATATTAACAAATAATAAGGTTACTGATACATTCTCATCAACTCTTGGGGTCAGGTCAATTACGATAAATCCAAGCACGGGTTTCTGGCTGAATGATCAGAACATTAAACTTCACGGAGTTTGCATGCACCACGACCTTGGAAGTCTTGGGGCTGCACAGAATTATCGTGCGCTGGAACGCCAGGTTGAAATATTAAAGTCTTTCGGATGTAATGCGATCCGTACCTCACATAACCCGCCTGCTCCGGAGTTGCTTGATATATGCGACAGGCTTGGATTAGTGGTAATGGATGAAGCATTTGATTGCTGGGAGACCGGCAAAAATGTTAATGATTATGGTCAATATTTTGATACCTGGGCGCAGCAGGATGTTCAGGATTGGGTTCGACGCGACCGTAACCATGCAAGCGTGGTAATGTGGAGCATTGGCAATGAAATACCTCAGCAGGGAGATGCAAGCGGATATACTATTGCACAGAAACTTATTAAATGGGTCCAGACAGATGATCCGACAAGACCTATCACCCAGGCTTTGAATTACGAGGATTTGCTGGGCCCGCTTTTAGGCATTGTAGGTTACAATTATGCGTCAGGCGCAACCTATGATAATGATCATAAGAATCATCCATTATGGGTGATTATGGGCAGTGAAACATCATCAGCTGTTAGGTCACGTGGCGTTTATCATATGCCTGCCAGTCAGAATAACCTCACAGACCCGGATATGCAATGTTCTTCTTATGACAATTCCGTGGTTCCATGGGGGCACAGTGCCGAAGATTCATGGGATTTCGATAAATCGCGTCCTTTTGTTGTTGGACAATTCATCTGGACAGGATTTGATTATATTGGTGAACCGACTCCTTACGGATGGCCAGCCAAAAGTTCATATTTTGGGATTGTTGATATGTGCGGTTTCCCGAAAGACATTTATTATTTCTATCAGAGTCAATGGACCTCAAAACCAATGGTTCATTTATTGCCACACTGGAATTGGGCAGAAGGCGACACAATACCCATATGGGCTTATTCAAACTGCGACAGTGTTTCTTTATTTGTGAATGGGATTAATTCAGGTACAAAACAAGTTTCGGAAATAAAGCCTTATCATCCGGAATGGAATGTTCCGTTTAAAGCCGGCAAAATAAAAGCCCTGGCTTTTAAAAATGGAGCTGTCGCAGCAAGTGACAGTATAGCCACATCAGTTTCTGCATCAAAAATTAGATTGAAAAGCGATCGCGATACTATTCTTGCTGATAGCTACGATCAGGCGTTTATTGAAACAGATATGATTGATCCTGCAGGTATCCTGGATCCTAATGCCGCAAATCAGATAACTTATTCAATCAGCGGACCGGGCAAAATTGCTGGTGTTGATAATGGGAATCCGCTCAGTTTGGAATCATTTAAAGGAACAACACGTCAGTCTTTCAACGGGAAAGCCCTGTCCATAATTCAGTCTACAGGTCAGGAAGGTCAGATTGTTTTGACAGCTACTACGCCACCGGTATTGAATAATGTTGCATTGCGCAAACCATCTCATTCTGATTCAGAGGTTATTAATACAATGAACGATATTGCTGTGGGGAAAACAGCTTCATCGGACAGCCAGCAGGGAAACAACCCGGTTCAGGCAGGAAACGATGGTAATAATGAAACACGCTGGTGTGCAATTGACGGTAATGCGGGTCACTGGTGGAAAGTGGATCTGGGAGCTAACCATAGTATTACAGGCACTGAAATTTATTGGGAGCACGCAAACGCTTACCAGTATAAAATTGAAACATCAACTAATAATTCAACGTGGAAAATCGTAGCTGACAAAACATCCAATTCAATATCATCACAAATGATGGATGATAGTTTCAGTGAGACAGCACGATATATACGTATCACAATAACAGGCGGTGTAGACAGCGGAAACTGGGCAAGTTTTTTTGAATTCAGAGTCTTTGACGGAACGTATACAATTTCTCCGGGAAAAAACCTGGCAACTTCAGCTAATGATGGCAGCATATATTCTTACTGGGTTGCAGCAGATGGAAATCCTGGTCATTCATGGAGCGTTGATCTGGGCTCGATTATAAACCTGACCGGGAGCCAGGTGGTATGGCTTACTTCGGGTAATGCGTATAAATATAAAATTGAGGTATCTTCCGACAGCATTAACTGGTTATTGACGGCCGACAAAACAAACAGTACTGTTACTTCCCAAACAGAGACTGATAATTTTATTGCATCAGCAAGATATGTGAAGATCACAATTACGGGCGGTACAACCAACATTAATAAGGCAGGGTTTTCAGAATTCAGATTATTCGATGGTTCTTATACTACAATCAGTCCTGCGTCAATAACCATAATCAGCATAAAACCTGTTTGCAGCACCTGTGGGGTTGACAGTATTCATATAAAACCACTGGTTAATGTAAATAATTCCGGCTGGCAACAGATCAGTTCAGCTTTGCTCTGCAAGGGAGGAATAGTCTCTTTCAGCGCTCTTTCGTCCGATACTACCGGATGGTTATGGAACGGGCCTGACGGTTACATTGCCAGCACAAGGCAGATTGATTTTCCGGATGTTCAGCTTCGGGATACAGGTGTCTATAAGTTAACTCATAAGAATACCTTCTTTAACTTTAATCTGAAACTCATAGAGGACAGCATTACACCATTTTTTAAAATTAACAATGGACCTTTCAATCAGGGGAACAGTGCAACCGTCCAGACAGGTGATACAATTTTTCTTAGTCCAGTGCCGGTTGATTCCATTGGCTGGAAATGGTCATGGACCGGGCCAAAAGGATTTTCCTCAGCGTCGAGAGCAGTAAAAATTGCTGTTAATGATACAATGCAGAGCGGAAAATATACTGCAAATGGTTCGGACGGCTTTAATTGCGGAAATTTTCTCCAGACATTTTATGTGACTGTAAATATAGGAACCGGTATTTCTGAAATTGTAACAACCAATATCGAAATCTATCCAAATCCGTCTTACAATGGGCTATTCAATTTGAAAAACTGTGAAAACTGTAAAGTTTCAGTTTATACAATAATGGGAAAGCTGATCTGGGAAAAAACAGGAAGTGCTGATGTAAATGTTATTGATCTCTCAAACAGAACCGGCGGTGTATATATTATCAGACTTAGTTCAGATAAGATCAACAGTTTCAAAAAAGTGATAATTCAATAAATGCCTCATGCCTCATGCCTCACGCCTCACACCTCATACCTGTTTCTAGGCCATTTTAATCAAAATCGACTTTAGAGTGTCGGTAACATCCTCCTCTTCATCAACACATCTTTCGAGCATCTCAAGGATTTTGTTGTTTTTAATCAACTCTTTTGGATCTTCTTCTTTTTCAAAAAGTTCCGATATGCCAGTGAAATAAATTTCATCGGCTTTATGTTCAATGGCTGTAACGATACCGCATGCCCTTGTAATTTTTCCTTTATTGGCAACCGGATCCTTCAGGCAATGAATCGCGGATTCGACCTCTTTTGCCCCTTCATAGACCAGTCCTCCCATCTCCTTATATATAGCCATCATCTTCTTTGGCCTGTAGAGGCAAATACGACGAGCGATCCCGTTTATTGAGTCAACCACATCATCTATATTTGCTGTCAGTTCATGAATGTCTTCCCTGTCAAAGGGAGTTATGAAAGACTTGTTAAGCTGTTCATATGTTTTATTAGTGATCTCGTCTCCTATATGTTCAATATCTCTGATTTCTTTGTATAGTCTTTCATGTTCAACAACATCTGCACTGGCTAATAGTTCCTTCAGAAGTTCTGATGCTTTTACCAGATTCTGGGCATCACTCTCAAACAGTGGAAAAAATGAGTGATCTTTCGGAACAAAAAATTTCAAAAATCTATCTATATTCATAACTATCAATATTTTATTGCGAGATTATTTTTTACTTATGCAAGAATCAATTTAAGAAGATGGTACATTAAAGAACCTACGACAGCAGATACAGGTATTGTTAGTAACCAGGCCCAGAATATTTTAGTGGTTACTCCCCACTTCACTGCTGAAACTCCTTTTCTCGCTCCTGCTCCGATTATTGCTCCGGTTATAACATGAGTTGTACTCACCGGAATACCGAAATGTGTGGCAGCAAAAAGTGTAATGGCACCTGCAGATTCAGCACAGAAACCTTCAAAGGGTTTAAGCTTTGTTATCTTTTGCCCCATTGTCTTAACAATTCTCCAGCCACCTAATAATGTTCCGAAGGCTATAGCTCCCTGGCAGGAAAGGACAATCCATAAAGCAATAGGATCATTCTTTGTCGCTAAACCTGAAACTATAAGGGAAACCCAAATTATCCCCATAGATTTCTGAGCATCGTTTCCTCCATGTCCAAGACTAAACGCAGCCGCTGATAATAGCTGAAGCCTTCGGAAATGCTTATCAATCGCGGAAGGAGAATGGTTCCTGGCAATGAAGATTACAATGGCAGAGATAATAAAAGACATTACCATTCCAAGCACAGGAGCTACCACAATAAAAATCACAATTTTAATTACTCCTATATAGACTACCGAACTCCAACCTGAACTTGCGACCGCAGCACCTACAAGCCCTCCGACCAGAGTGTGAGAAGAACTGGAAGGAAGCCCCAGCCACCATGTCGCAAGGTTCCAGCAGATTGCTGCAATCAGGGCAGAAGCGATAACGGTCAGATTTATTACATCCGGATTGATGACACCTTTGCCCATAGTGAAAGCAACTTTTGGAGTGAATATCACGAATGCAACAAAATTGAAGAAAGCAGCCATACAAACTGCTGCGAAAGGTGAAAGAACTTTTGTTGAGACGACAGTTGCTATTGAATTTGCCGAATCATGAAAACCATTAATAAAGTCAAAGATTATAACGAGAGCTACTACAATATATAAAAATGTCATCTTATTAAAAATTATGAACAATTTTGAAAAAACAGGAGTCTTCCTGAAAAACTTTGAAATGATAAGTTGTTCATTACTTTATTGTTAGTTTTATAAAATAGTATAAATCAGGTGTCAGCAATGTAACAAAATTGTTACAAAATTCAAATGACCCCGATTCTTAAGTTTTTGTTATAATTATATATTAGGTTTTGCGGGACAAAAAAATATCTGACTGGTTCTCGTCCTCTCTTTTTTCATTGTTTATGTTCCTGAATTGTACTAATTTTACACTCACATTAACTGAATTTAAAAAATAATTGAATATGAGCGACATACGTAATCTTGAACCAAAAGCAGTATGGAATTACTTCCATGAGATAACACAGATACCACGCCCTTCAAAATTTGAACAAAAAATGATTGAGCATATCAAGGAGTTTGGTAAGAAAAATAACCTTGAAACAGTTGTTGATAATGTTGGAAACGTAATTATCAGGAAGCCTGCTACAAAGGGAATGGAAAACAGAAAAGGGGTGATCTTACAGATTCACCTCGATATGGTGCCCCAGAAAAACAGCGATAAAAAACATGATTTTAAGAAAGATCCTATTGAAACAGTCATTGACGGTGAATGGGTAAGGGCAAACGGGACCACTCTCGGTGCTGATAATGGTATCGGGGTAGCATCAGCTATGGCAATCCTTGCCTCAAAAGATATTCCTCATGGTCCGGTTGAAGCTCTTTTTACAATTGATGAAGAGACGGGAATGACAGGGGTATTCGGACTCAAAAAAGGGCTTCTGAAGGGTGATATTCTGATGAACCTTGATTCTGAAGATGAGGGTGAACTTTATGTAGGCTGTGCCGGAGGCATTGATGTTAATGTCGGAAAAAAATATGAGGAAGAAAAATCGCCAAAAGGGATGTCTTCATTTAAAATTACTGCAAAAGGACTGAAGGGCGGCCACTCAGGAGTTGATATTGCATTAGGAAGAGCTAATTCCAATAAAATAATGTTCAGGTTCCTTATGCAGGCGGAATCGGATTTTGCTATCAGGCTTGCCGAAGCTGACGGAGGCGATCTCAGGAATGCGATTCCGAGAGAATCATATTCCATTGTTATGGTTGCCGAAAGTAAAGCAAAGAATTTCGAGAAATTTGTAAAAAGTTATGAGAAAATGTACAGGACAGAATTTTCTGATACCGAACCTGATTTGAAATTTATTGCAGAGAAGACAGATGCTCCTGCAAAAGTTATGAAAAAAGAGGATCAGTATAAGATCATCAGAGCTCTTTTTGCATGTCCGAACGGGGTACAGAGGATGAGCCAGGCCATGAAAGGACTGGTAGAAACATCAAATAATCTTGCAATTGTGAAATGCATTGGCGGCAAATTTGAGGCATATAATCTGACAAGAAGTTCAGTTGACTCTGCAAAAGAAGCTACTGCATGGAAAATTGCAGCAGTATTTCAGCTGATTGATGCTGAAGTAGGTCTGACAGGCGGATACCCGGGATGGAATCCAAATATGAATTCTCCGATTCTGAAAACAATGAGCGGGATCTATAAGGATATGTTCGGAAAAGTACCTGAAATAAAAGCAATCCATGCCGGTCTCGAATGCGGCCTTATAGCAGGTGTTTATCCTAATCTCGATATGATTTCATTTGGACCCACAATCAGATATCCGCATTCTCCTGACGAAAAGGTAAATATTGCTTCAGTCGGAAAATTCTGGGAATTTCTGGCTGGAACTTTGAAACATATCCCGGTTAAAAGCTAATTATAGAATCTGCCTCAAGCACTCTTAGTGCAACTTAGTGACAAAGGCAGGCACGAAGTAACACAAAGGGATAACCGGACAGAACATATATTTTTGATTGTTTCTTTAATATTTCATTTCAGTCTTAAGAAATGTGGAGCGGATTTATAAGCCTGTTTATTGGTGATATAAATATCATTTTGCACGATAAAAAGCTTTTGGCCCGCTTTCTGGCACCGGTTGTCATTATTCTTCTTCTGAAATATGTTTTTCCTCCTTTCTCAGGCTTAATTATTTCAAAGGCCGGTGATCATCTTAACAGATATTACTCAGTTATAGCTATAACTCTTGTTTCAATTATCCCGATGCTAATTGGAAAAGTAAGCGCTTTCATCCTTTTGCATGAAAAAGAAATGCATCCAGGGCAAAACGAAACAACACTTCCTGATTCCAGATATAAGAGTCTTTTTGTGATGATGGTGGTCACTGCATTTATAAGCTTTGTTTTCGTTATTATTACTATTATCCTGACAAAACCTGTCCCTACAGAAGGATGGTTACGAACTCTTTTTGCAGCGTTTCTTCTTTCAATTCAGGCGCCTTTCGTCTTTCTGTTTATAAGCTCTTTGCCGGTAAACAGGAGAATGGGATTTGTATTCTCAGGCTTTTACTGGATTTTATTGATAGTGGTTCCATTAGGGTTGCTTCTTCATCATCCATGGAATTATTTTACTTTTTTTTCGCCCTTTTACTGGATCAGCTGGGCCTGGGTTATTCCTGTGCCCACAGATAGTTTTATTTATGGGGCAATAGCAATTGTCCTTACTTCAGTAGCAATAATTATTTTATCAGGCAGAATTTTAAGAAAGATTTAACCTGCATTATTCATGCAGAAGATAAAAGACAAAAGTAAAAAGATAAAAGTCAGGTATATGTAACCCAATGTCAATAATTTTTTTAAAAGTTGATTTTTATAATTGTTTTTCATAATGTTTTGAACCTTTTGTCTTTAGCCTTTTATCTTTTGTCTTTTTGAAGTTTATGAATTAATCAGGTTAAACTGAGTTTTTCTGAAAGTGATCCGGTGGGTTACAATTTTATCTGTACCAGCAGATCATCTTTCATTACATTGGTATTGGGTTTGGCCATTACCTTCTCAATCATGCCATTTACAGGAGACAGAATTTCATTCTGCATTTTCATGGCTTCAAGAATTACAAGAGGCTCTCCCTTCAGAACCGTGGAACCTTCTCTCACCAGAACATCAATAATTTTCCCAGGCATCGGCGCTTTAATGATTTCCTTTTCAATTTTGCCCTGTTTTGAATTCAAAACTTTCATCCTCTGAAGTGAGAAGGGGGTTTCTACAGTGAAGTTGTAGCTTATGTCGTTAAAGAGAATTTCATATTTGTTCTGGCTTGAGCGTAAAATTTCGACAGGGTATTTGCGATTTTTCCACAATATATAGGTACCGTATTTTTCGTCTGCCTTAAGTTTTACCTCATACTCCCTTTTTCCGATCTTTATTGAATGTTTCAGGGGCAGTGAAAAGCTGAATTTTCTGTTTTCAGAAGAAAGCGCGTATAGTTTTTTTATGCGGAGTTTTTCGTTTCCCATTATTATCAGCTTGATTTAAAATTGATTTATTCTTTTGTTGAGTAACCACGGACTCATTACTTTTCCATGTTCAAAGTTGACATTTATACTGTCATCATTCAGGTTTTCTTCCACAAAGAGTTTCGTAGCGAGCCATGCGGCAAGCATCTCTTCATACTCACTGTTAAAGTAGTACTTTTCAAGATCCTTTTCAATAAATGATGTAGTAAAGCTGCCGTCCACAAATTTCTGATGTCTGACCAGCATACGAAAAAAAGGAAGTGTGGTCTTTGTACCTTTAATCCAGACTTTATCAAGGGCCATTTTGCAATTCTTGAGAGCATCTTTCCGGTCTTTCCCTCTTACGATCAGTTTTGCGATCATCGAATCATAGCTTGCAACAATCGATGAACCTGAATGTACTCCTGTATCTACTCTTACACACGGATCTGATGGCAAATGTAAACTTTCAATTTTCCCCGGTGCAGGTGCGAAGCCGGCCTGTACATCCTCAGCATTAATCCTGCACTCAATTGCCCATCCATTCAGTTTTATATCGCCCTGTTTAAATTTGAGCTCCTCGCCATCGGCTATCCTGATTTGTTGTTCTATCAGATCCAGGCCTGTTATTACTTCGGTTACGGGGTGTTCAACCTGAATTCTGGTATTCATTTCCATGAAATAGAAATTTTTCTGTGAATCAAGTAGAAATTCCACAGTACCCGCTGAATGATAATCAACAGCTTTGGCAATCTGGACTGCCATATTACCCATTTTCTTTCGCAGCTTCTCATCAAGTGCGCCAGATGGTGCTTCCTCGAGAAGCTTTTGATGTTTCCTTTGAATCGAACATTCCCTTTCCCCAAGATGTATTACATTTCCCTTTGTGTCTCCAAGTATTTGGAATTCAATATGTTTAGGATTCTCAATGTACTTTTCAACAAATACTGAAGGATCATTGAATGATTTCTCAGCTTCCTTGCTTGCAATAATGAACAGTTTCTCCATCTCCTCAGCTTTGCGCACGATCCTCATGCCTCTTCCTCCTCCTCCCGATGCAGCTTTTATTATTACAGGATAACCGATCTTCTCCGCAATTAAAATTGCTTCACCTTCATTTGCGATATTCCCTTCAGATCCCATTGCCATTGGAATTCCGCTGGCCATGGCTATTTTCCTTGCAATAGTCTTATTTCCCATTTTATATATTGCATCAGGGGAGGGACCTATAAAAATCAGTTTGTTATCGATGCATTTCTGAGCAAAATATGCATTTTCTGCAAGGAACCCGTAACCGGGATGAATAGCATTGGCTTTTGTTTCAAGGGCTATTGCAATAAGTTTTTCAATATTGAGAAATACCGGGATTTCAGAATTATCTTCAGTATTGTCAAATATTACATCAGCTGCTGACAGATACATTGCGTTAGGTTCAACTGCCGTCTTTACAACGACAGTTTCAATTTTCATGAGTTTTGCAGTCTTCATTATTCTGACTGCAATTTCACCTCTGTTCGCAATTAGTATTCTCTTAATCTTCATTACATCCAAAATAATTAGTTTTTCGTGGTTTTTTTGCCTAAAACCCCCTAAAGGGGGCTTAATTCTCATACGCTTAGCGTGTTCTCTTTTATCTTTAAACGTATTTACTTTGTATCCCGTCTTTTCCCTGTTCTCTGTTCTCTGTTCTCTATGCCCTGTGCCCTGTGCCCTGTGCCCTGTGCCCTGTGCCCTGTGCCCTGTGCCCTGTGCCTTACAGCGGCATATTCCCATGCTTTCTTGCAGGCACCTTAACCCACTTATTATTCAGCGCATTCAGAGCTGAGATGATCTTCTTCCTTGTTACCGCAGGATCAATAACTTCATCGATATAACCGCTTTCGTCTGCAATAAAGGGATTGGCGATTTTATCGCGGTATTTTTTGACAAGCTCTTTTTTAAGTTCAACCGGATTCTTCGATTCGGCAAGTTCTTTTCTGTACAGGATCGCCACGGCGCCATCGGGTCCCATAACGGCAATTTCTGCGGACGGCCATGCGAAGCTGAAATCGCCACCAAGATTTTTACTGTTCATAACAATGAAAGCACCTCCGTAAGCTTTCCGGAGTATTATGGTTATTTTAGGAACTGTGGCTTCACTGTAAGCAAACAGCAATTTGGCTCCATGTCTTATAATACCAGAATGTTCCTGGTCAACTCCCGGAAGGAAACCCGGAACATCTTCGAAAGTTATAACAGGAATATTAAATGCATCACAAAACCTGATAAACCTGGCTCCCTTTGTTGATGAATCAATATCTAGAACACCTGCAAGAATCTTCGGTTGATTTGCTACAATCCCGATCGTTTTACCAGTCAGCCTGGCAAAACCTGTTACAAGGCTTCCCCCGAACAGTTCTGATGTTTCAAAGAAACTGTTCCTGTCAATTATTTGCGCAATTACATCCTTTACATCATATGCTTTGTTAGGATCTTCAGGAATAATATCCCTGAGTTTTTCATTAATCTCGGGAATTGATCCGTCATCACTTACTACCGGAGGATTTTCAAGATTATTTGATGGAAGATATGATAGGAACTTTTTAAGCGCCAGAATGGTATTCTCCTCATCGTCATAGATCATATGGGCTACACCGCTTTTCCGGGCATGAACCTCTGCTCCACCGAGGCCTTCAAAGGTTACGTCTTCATTAAGAACTTCTTTTACAACATTTGGCCCGGTGACAAACATATAGCTGGTATGATTTACCATAAATACAAAATCAGTCAGGGCAGGGGAGTAGACGGCGCCACCTGCCGCGGGTCCCATTATTACTGAAATCTGTGGAATTATCCCGGATGAATGAATTATATTCTGAAAAATAGCTGCATAACCGCTCAGACTGGCAACTCCTTCCTGGATTCTTGCACCGCCCGAGTCAATGAGGGCAATTATCGGGGAACCCATTTTCAGAGCCATCTCCTGGATCTTGGCAATTTTTTTTGCATGTACGATCCCTAACGATCCGCCCATTATTGTGAAATCCTGTGCATACGCAAAAATCAGCCTTCCGTTCACTTTCCCGTGTCCGACAATTACACCATCGCCATACGACCTTTCAACTTTTCCGAATTCGACCGGCTGATCAGCGGGGGTTACAAACGCATCTATCTCTTCAAAGGTGGAATTATCGAAAAGAAGATTTATACGTTCATGCGCTGTGAGCTTACCTTTTTTATGCTGCTTTTCAGCCTGCTTTGGACTATATTGTTTTTCTATTGCCGACTGACGCTCATTGAAGGCTTTGTAATACTTACCCGATAACTCCATACCAGAATTGTTTTAAGATATCAAAAATAGACAATATCGTTCTAATTACAAAAGACCCTTCGACCACGATGAAGGCAGTATTTGTAATATAATGATAAACAAATAAATAGACATTAAGTTATTTCGACCGGCTTAAATAATCCTTCCGGCCTGGAGCCCAGCATCCCGGCTTGCAACATTATATCACTTGCTCTTTTTAGATTTTTAATCATCTTTTCATTTATGACCGGAAAATGTTTGATCTCTTCAAGTTTATCTCCTATATATTCAAGATCTTCATCGGTTGTTGCCCAATGGCGCGGATTGTAAACTGTAAGATCGAGCGGAATAGAATAAGATCTCAATGACTTGTCTCCAACAGTGTTGAAGTAGAAATCAAAAAAGGACATTACAAGTTCACGCAGGGAGCGATATACAGGTTCCCTGAATCTCAACGATGTGAAATTAGATTTTGCAACTGCTCCCCAGTGCCCATCTTCTTTGAATATGGTAATAACATGATCATCATCATTGTAGGCTTTCAGATCTACGATTACAGGTTTATAGCCATGAAATTGCAGGACTGCCGCAGCAAAGAGAGCGCCCTCAAAACAATGGGCAGATCTTTTTCTAATGACCCATCGAGGCGATCTGCATTCATAAACAGGATTATATTCAATTGCATCCAGGAAACCCTGAATCTTGTCAGGGTTGTTCAATGTCTTTAAAAACCTGATTTCATCTTTTGTCCAGTCCATAATATTTTATTTTCCCACATCCCTCTATAGCCGTAAATTTAAGAATTATATTTAATTTGATTTACCGGCCTCTCCCCCTCGTTTCCCCTCTCCCGATGTGAGCGGGGGAAGATCATTCGAGATGTTGTAGTTAATTCTTTTATAGTAGCATTTATCTTTTCAACAACCAGATCGCTATCATGCAAAATCTGGTTATTTGTAAACCGGAGAACTTTTATTCCGAATCTTTCCAGTTCACCAGTGCGACCTTCATCATGACTTTGAATTTCTCCATCTACTTCAATAACAAGTCTTAAATTATGGCAATAAAAGTCAGCTATGTAGAATTCAATTGGATGCTGTCGGCGAAATGGAAATCCGGATTGACGGAACTTTCTGAGTATTTTCCACATGACTCTTTCCGCTTCAGTCGGATTATTTCTCATCTGCAAAGCCAGAGAAAACAACTCAGCTTTTGCTCCGAAGAACATGTTCTTTTCTATTACCTTCATTATTCCCATCCTTTCATCCAAAAGATACACATTTATCCTGAATTAAAGCCCCTCCCACTTCGGGGGAGGGGGTTTGGGGAGAGGTCGGCTGAGACAAAGTAATGTGTAAGTCGATCTAATAAACATATTTAATTGATTTTCAGCATATTTAAAATTAATTAAATCTTAGGTCGACAGCTATGCCCCAACCCCCCCAAGGGGGGGCTAGCCAAATTATTTTCTCTGTGGTCCTCTGTGTCTCCTCAGTGGCCCTCAGTGTAAGTTCTTTTCTTTTGCCTTATGTAAGTTTTCTTATTATCCTCTTCATCTCCTCATACTGCTCTTCCATACTCATCATCAGGCTGAGCTGAGCCTTCGCCCTCTGAAGATTATGAAGTGGATGATGTATTTTGAAGTAATTATCACCATCAATAAAATCAGTAAGAAATCGTACGGCAATTGTATAGGTGATTAACCTGGGAGCGAAGGCAAGGAATTCCTTTTCCACGGTATTCAATGTTTCTCCCGTTTCTGAAAGATATCCTTCAGCGTATGCTTTGAAAAGGTTTATATCCATTTTGATTTTTGAAAGATCATCCTCATCTTCAGATGCAGTGTTTGCCGCAGTTCTGATAGCATCTCCAAAATCATAATGAACATACCCAGGCATTACCGTATCAAGATCAATTACACAAAGAGCTTTATCATTTTCATCAAGCAAAATGTTGTTGAATTTTGTATCGTTATGGGTAATCCGCAATGGAATTTTTCCCTCGTCGCCCAGTTTGAGAATAATCTTCATCTCCTCAGCTCTTTTAAGAATCTGATTTATTTCTTCAGAAACGGTTTCCACACGTCCTGCCGGATTCTCCTTTATCTTATTATTGAAAGTCTGTAGTCTCTTTTCGATATTATGGAACCATGGAATGGTTTCGGACAAAGGCTCGCCGGGCATGTCAGCCAGCATTGCCTGAAAACGACCTATTGCTTTACCTCCTTCAAATGCTTTGCCCGGACTGTCAACAACGTTATAGGAATGATGGTTGGAGATAAAAATGTACATTCTCCAGTAATTTCCTTCATAATCATTGATCCATGTCTGGCCACTTCTTGAAGGGATAAGCCTGAGGCTTTCCCTCTTAATATTTGAGCCGGGAATACTTTCTAATTTGCTTCTAAGGTGAACTGTAACCCTTTCGATATTACGCTGAAGCTCCGGGATGTTTTTAAAAATCTTATTATTGAGTCTCTGAAGAATATAGTCGTCCTTTTCCTTTTCAACCGTTTCTATCCTGAAAGTATCATGAATATGTCCGCTGCCATAGGCTTCACCATATGAAAAGGTGCCATCGGCTTTGAAATATTCAAATATTTCCTTCAGGTTATAATCCATACTATTTTCCTGCCTTATGTCCGATAAAAGCGTAATACATTATTATAAGGTATGCCGGAACGCATATCCAATACGCCGTCTGAGTTGAAAATATCACAGCTAGTTTCCCATACAACAATGGTAATACTGCCCCGCCTGCTATAGCCATTATGATCATCGCAGAAGCGGTTTTTGTAAATCTGCCAAGACCGCTTATTGTCAATGGCCAGAGTGCCGGCCACATTAAAGAGTTTGCAAGACCCATTAATGCAACGAAGAGAACTGTTAAAGGCAAAACAAGTCTCAATGGCGAAAAAGTAACAATATCAACAAATGGTATTATAAAAGTAAAATGAGAAGGTGTAATAATTGCTGCTAGTGCAAAGATTACTCCAAGAATTGCGCATATTTTCAACGCTGTAACCTGTCTGATATATTTTGGTATAAGCATTATCCCCAGAAGATATCCTATTATCATGCTGAGTAATGTGAGGGAAGTGAAATATTTTGCCGAGTTCATGGGTATTCCAAGAGATTGACCATATCTTATTATAGTATCAGCAGCTATAACTTCAACTCCAACATAGAAGAAGAACGTGATTACTCCGATTATAAGATGCGGAAACTGCCATACACTTGTTTTTTGCAGGTTTGATTCACTGCTTGATGCATCTTCTGCATCGGTGTCAACTTCAGGAAGATGAGCAAACCTGAGCAAGAGACCAAGAAGCACAAGAATCACTGCCATAACGATATATGGATAAATGACCCTGCTTGCCAGTTCATTCAGTAAAACTGCTTTGGAAGCTGCATCGGCTGCCTGTGCAAGCTTTTGTTCGAGAATATTTGCGTCCTTTAATATAATACTGGCAAGTATGATTGGCGCTAAAACGCCGGCAAATTTATTTGCAATTCCCATTATGCTGATTCTTTTGGCAGCACTCTCGGGGGGGCCGATAATAGTAATATATGGATTTGAGGCTGTCTGAAGAAGAGCCAATCC
>Ga0224523_1000104_pt1 | contig 58520 bp, 51 predicted proteins | sample CFST50metaG_FD_182732 | JGI IMG/M metagenome (GOLD analysis project Ga0224523, IMG submission 182732) | Peat soil microbial communities from Stordalen Mire, Sweden - C.F.S.T50 | ecosystem: Environmental > Terrestrial > Soil > Wetlands > Peat | place: Sweden: Norrbotten County, Stordalen Mire... | reverse complement strand
GTAACGCTGCCGATCTTTTTCTGATTAAGTCCGTCGCGATCTTTGTAAATAATAACATATTCGAACACGGCATCATCCTTTATAGGATCACCATTTACTGATCCATCCCAGCCTTTGTGCACATCCCTCGTCTCAAAAATCATCTCGCCCCAGCGATCAAAGATCATCATCTCGTAATGATCAGGATCTATAAGGTTTCCCACAGGCAAAAATACATCATTAACACCGTTGTCATCTGGAGTAAAGGCATTTGGAATATAGAGAGTATATATTTCTTTTACCAGTACCTGGTCATATGCGGTATCAAGGCAGCCGTGATCGGAAGTAATCACAAGCATTATATTAAATGTATCAGCAGCCGGGAAATGATGACTCGGGTCAGTAGCAAGTGAAGTGGAGCCGTCACCAAAATTCCAGTAACTGCTATAAGTGGTAGAAGAAACATTATTAAAGAATACCAGTGGGTCAAGCATTGACGTAATTGAAGGACTGGTGACAAATGCAGCAGATGGCTTTGGCCACACATGAATCATATTGTTCACTGTCATTGAATTCGGGCATCCATATTGAGATGTTATATCAAGTGTAACGGTGTAAGTTCCGTTCTGATAATAGGTATGCGGCGGATTTTGCATTGTAATTCCACTTGTACCGTCTCCAAAGTCCCATGAATAGGTGCAATTCGGCTCCATTGAATTATCAGAAAACTGCACACTGAGTGGTTGGCATCCATCGGTAGGATCAGCGGTAAAACTTACAACAGGCCGAGGTAATACGTAAATAGTTATGGTATCCTGTATGCTTGCATAATGACATGTATCCCAAACAGTGGCCACATACGTGGTTGTCATAGTTGGAACCACTGTAAGTGGTGCTGTTCCCGACTGTCCTGTATTTAACGTTATAATGTACGGTGGTCCTCCTCCTCCATTGATGTTGGCAAATATCTGCGCTGAATCGCCGATGCAGATGCTGTCATCAGCTGCAGTCAGCTGCATTGTCATAGCTTTTGTAACTTCAACAAGTATAGTGGAAACAATTCCGGGGCAACCATTTGCATCTACTGCATAAACCGTATAATTCGAAGTTAAAACCGGTGAAATTAAAATACTTGAAGCGGTGGCACCTGTATTCCAAACATAGGTATATGGAGGTGTTCCCCCTGTAGTTGAATCAACACCGATTGCTATCGTTTGCCCCAGGCACAACTTATAATTGTGGACATGTGCAAAAATCTGATCTGGTTGTGTGATGCTGACTGTATCGTATGCATTGCAGTTATGCGCATCTGAAACAGTAATAATATAATTTCCTGCAGCAAGGTTATTTTGATCCTGTGTGGTAAATCCGTTTGACCAGTGATATAAATATGGAGGTGTTCCACCTTCAACAGATATATCAATTGTGCCGTTGCTTCCATTGTAACAAGTAACATTAGTCACATTCACTACAGAAATTATCAGGGCTGAATCAGGTTCAGTTATTGAGACAGTATCCAAAGCAGTGCAGCCGGCATCATCAAGCACAGTCACGTAATATGTGCCTGCATATAGATTTATGATGGTTGGACCAGTTCCAACATTCGGTGACCATGCGTACTGATAGGCAGGAGTTCCGCCTGTAACAGTAAGTACAGCCGATCCGGTATTATCACCATGACATAATACATTTACCGATGTATGCGAAGTATGGATTGGTGGATTTATATTAACTAACGTGACAGAATCGTTTACCTCGCAGCCATTGGCATCAGTAACAGTTACAAAATATGAACCAGCAGCAAGATTTGTAATTGTAGCATTTGTAGAAATAATCGTCGTTCCATCCGACCATTGGTATGTGTATGGAGGTGCTCCGCCTAAGGCTATCACTGTTGCGCTTCCGGTATTTGTTCCAAAGCATTGAATATTGGTGAAGGTTATCGAGTCATCCAACGGATGATTTGACGGAACTAAATATTCATTGGGAATGAAAGTAGTGTCGTTAAATTTTCCGGTTATGAGCCATGGCATGAAGATAGGTGGCCCGTAAAGTGGCGGCCCTGCAAATGTTCCCAGATTTAAAGTATCCTGATAAAGAATATAGGCAAACGAATAAATCGGGTTGGATGGTGTACCAACACTGAATGCAATATCAAGAACTTTTATATAAAAATCAACATCTATGCTGTCTCTCACCATGTTTGTTAACCATGGGTCAATAGTATGTGTGATGGTCACTGGCAGCGAATCGTAGTCATAACAAGGCAGTCGCAATCGCAAATCATAATCAGATCCAAATTTTACACTGTCGGAATTTCCAGATTCTATCACGGTACCCATAGTATCCAGCACTTCATAATCAACTGACACAGGAAATTGAAAAATATTCCACACATTGGGATAATGCTTTGGTGGAATCGGTATTCCAAAAATAGAGTACTCTTTATTGTCTTCAAAACTCAGGGTCTGGTTCATGGTATTTGTGAACAGCAGGTTTGCATCAAGTAAGTCCCATTCAAGATTAACAGAAAAATCCTCGCCCGATATTGGATCAGTAAAGAGATAAATGCTGGTATCCCCCTCCTCGTAGGATATTGCCTGGCTCACCGATTCAAGGCCCTGCAGCGACGGTATATACGACAAATAATGACACATCACCTGGATAAATTTCACCAGATCAAGATTGATGAATAAATACGGATCTTTGCCCCAGGTGTAGAGCCTCTGTTCATTTGAAATCCATTTGGTGTAATTAGTAATATTCGGAATGGAAATATTTCCCGTTATACCAATAAGGTTATAAAAAATCTGCGGGAACACCAGCGGCCATCCCAGCGAATCATGCAAAAAGTAAACAGAATCGATCACCGTACTCCCTGTAAAAGGATCCGTATGATAGGCAACCCAAGGAATCACATATTCATTATGCACAAGGTCGACAAGAAAAATATCAAAGGTGTCTAAATCAATGTTGATAGGCTGTATGATGTGCAATGTATCCCATGTGATGTTGAAAGGATCAGCAGGATTGGAATAAATAAGATCCAGGTTGGCCTGTACATCAAGGTTTACGAATAATTCAATTTTTCCTGCGTCGGGCCAGTTGGCATAAATGTCCCAGTTGTCATTATCAGTGGGATGCACAACGGTATCCTGTTCCCTGTATTCAGAAGGAATTGTAACCCAACTGCCATTTGAGAAGGAACCATTAGGTGGGAAATCCATTTTAATTTTGGTCGGATAGTTCACCTTTACTGCGCCTCCGCTCCAGCCTACCATCTCGAAAACCATCTGCATATCAACATAAGCACCGTAGTCGAATATCACTCCGACAGAATCATCAATGGGCCAGGGAAGGTTTGTGACGTACGAATATGTATTGCCGAAAGGGCCTATGGTAAAATCAACAAGCGTATCAATCTGATTTATGCTCCATGCCGTAGAACCTGATCCCCACATGCCCACAGTATCTGACGACCATGGAACATCATGAATAACAGTATGCTGTGAATAGCCTGCTATACAGCGAAAGAAGAGTATAAAAATAATTATGATGCGTAAAAATTTCCTCATCAATCTTTCAACTAAAACGAATTAACCTTGCAATATAATAAATCAAAAAAGTAAAATCAAGCTATCTGTTAATTATTTATCAATTGACATGATTTACCTTCAATGCCAAATTGCTTCACTTTTTAAAAGCAGTTTCAAATTCTTTTTTAACGTAGTCCACATTCATGGGTTTTGCTGCTATTGTCATTTTACTGTCAATCATATAAAGCGAAGGCAGAGCCCATGTATTGTAAAGTTTGGAAACCGGCCCTGTCAAACCTTGTGTATCTATTACATTAATCCATTGAGGTTTCAATTTCCTCAACATCGCTTTCCATTTAACATCGCTGGTATCAAGGCATACTGCATAAATCTGGAAGCCGTATTCCTTATATTTTGTATAAAGATCATTGAACTGCATAATTGTTTCATCCACATTTTTGGTAGCAGATGTCCAGAACATAATTAATGTAAATGTTGATTTTACATACGAGAGCTTAATTACTTTACCCAAAGTGTCCTTTCCGCTGACATCAGGAGCCTGAGTGCCGGCTTTAAGGCTTTTTATAATACTGATTTTATTTGTTAAAAAAGAATATTTTTCCTCTGATACTGCATCCTTTTGCTTTGAAAGATAATCATCATAAAGTTTTACAAACACATCTTCAAGTTGTGTGTTTTCATAAATATCAAAAAGCAGTGACAATGTATATTTATAAACGCTCGAATTTGCTTTTGCACGGTTAAGTATAAGTTCATTTGCAACATTGAAACCAATCACATTTCGTGGCAAAGCAAGTTTCTCAATATAATAACTGATGGTTCTGTAAAAGAATTCCGTTCTGAGAAAAGCCGTATCAGAAAAATCAATATTGTCAAAAAAATGATTTAGCAGAAATTCAACATCATTGCCATATTTCTTTTCTTCAGGATGTTTAATCTGCCAAAGATTGAGGTTCGGTATCAGCAGTGCCTTTATAACTTTAGAAACAAACAAGGTTGAATCCTTATAAATGATACTGTCGGCAAACCTCTGTATTTTGTAGGTTTCAACACCTTTAATAAAATTCACCCTGTCATCAAGTAATGGATTTTGTTTTTTAAGACCTAAAGGTTTTACAGTGCTGATAGTTTTATTGAGATTATACAATTCATTATTTTTGTATTGCAGGTAAGTGTAATAAACCCTGTTATCCTCTCCTTTCAGCACTTTCATACTGTCGTTCAAAGAGGTGGCATTTGAATTAAGAATTATTTCTTTGTCCCTGTCGACAATAATATCGCAGAATGAGCTGTCGGAAATATAAATTCTGTAAATCCCTTTTGGCAAGCCTGATGCAAACTTGAACTCAGCATTGTTGTCACTAATTTTCTTTGCAGCCAGCACATTCATATTTTGTCCGCATATGGAACAAAAGAAAGCCTGCTTTGAAGTATTTTCAGTCAGTGACAATTTCACGTCAACTTGTGCTGATAATACTGTTGTATATAAACAGGCAATTAATGCAAGCAGTAAAACCTTTAAAAATCTTAACATCTATAGGTATTCTAAAGCGCAAATTTATAAAATTATTAATAACAATATTGTATTTTTAAAGAATTAATTGACACTTTTTCAACAATTATATTCTACAACCAATTTTACTATTCAGGTTTCTTATCGCCTGAAAAAATTCATAGGTAATTATGCTAAGAAAAAGTTAAATTGGTAAAAAAGCTAATTAATCGATAAATTATATTTATATATTTGCAAATGAATAATCATAAAACACATACTATCATGAAGAGAATGAGAATTTTGTCCTTATTGATTGCATTTATCGCATTTACGATTCTTGTTAAGGGTCAGATAACAAACCCACTTATTACAGCAAAAGACAAAGCTTCCGACAGAGCCAATGACAAAGTTGGCCAGGGAATTGACAAAGGTCTTGACAAAGCCGAAAATGTATTTAAGAAAAAAGACAAGAATAAAAAAGATAATAATACATCAGCAGATTCCACCTCAACTGAAAACAAATCAGGTGACGGATCCAGTACAACAGGGACGACAGCTACAACTAAAACCGATCCTGTGCTTACGTCATATTCCAAATTTGATTTTATACCTGGCAGTGACGTTTTATTTTATGAAGATTTCTCTCAGACAGCTGTAGGTGATTTTCCTGCATCATGGAACACCAATGGATCTGCTGAAGTTATGACAACGAATTTGCTTACCGGTAAATGGCTAAAACTTACCAGCAGCAGCACATGCATGTGGAATGACGTGCCTTTGACACTTCCGGAAAACTACACCATAGAATTTGATGTTGTACCTCAATTGAGTAGCGATAACCAGTCCAGTTATACTTTTGGATTAATAAGCAGTGAAAAACCAAATGAATTTGATCCCGGATCTCAGCCAGGTAAAGCAGGGGTTTTTGTGCAGTTTGAATATAATAATTATATCACATGTTACTATTCCGATGGAAGGGACAGGCTTACTGGAATGAAAGAAGAAATGACACAAAAAGTTGGTCAGAAGTATCATATTTCTGTTTGGGTTCAAAAATCCAGGATAAGAGTTTACCAGGACGAGGTTAAAATATTTGATTTGCCTAAAGGTATAGATGCGGGTGTGAAATTTAATAAAATAAGATTTGAAGACGGAACACCTCTTATAAGCAATATCCGCGTAGCAGTGGGTGCTCCTGATATGCGCAGCAAACTCCTTACTGATGGCAAGATTGTAAGTTATGGAATTTATTTCGACAGCGGTAAAGATGTTGTGAAGGGCGAATCGTATGGTTCATTAAAAGAAATAGCAGCAGTACTTACTGAAAATCCAACAGTAAAAATAAAAATCGTTGGATATACTGACAGTGACGGTGACAATGCAACAAACCTTGAACTTTCCAAGAATCGCGCTATTGCAGTAAAGGCAGCATTAAACAAAGAATTCGGAATCGATAATTCAAGAATGGAAACTGACGGGAAAGGTGAAGCCGAACCAGTTGCACCAAACACTACATCTGAAGGCAAAGCCAAAAACAGGCGTGTTGAATTTATAAAAATGTAATTTAGTATTTCTTTTAGAAAAGCACCTTTCGAAAATAAACGGATGGTGCTTTTTTACGATTCAAAAAATTTATACTTTTATAAAATAAACCAAAACCCAAATCACATGAAAAAACTATTCGTTTTCGCAACTGCAGTTGCATTAATTTCTTTTGTTTCCTGCTCAGGCGGTGGCAAAAAGACTGACAGCACTGACTCAACAAAAACCAAAGACAGTACCAAAGAAACTTCCGCTGCCGCTAGTGGCAAGTACAAGATGAAATCTGGTATTGTATCTATGACAAGTGAAACCATGGGTATGACCCAGGATATGACAATTTATTTTGATGATTTTGGCAATAAAGAATGTGTTGAAACCACTGGTGATATGATGGGAATAAAATTACACCAGATGACAATTACCAAGGATGGTTTTATGTATAACCTTGATATGACTAAAAAGACAGGCACAAAAACAAAAGTTAGTTCAGCCGGAAAACAAAAGGATATTGATTTCAACAATCTTACTGATGAAATGATGAAGCAAATGAAGATTACAAAACAGGGTACAGAGGATGTTATGGGCAAAACCTGCGATAAATACACAATGGATGATCCAACCCTGAAAATGAAATCAACCTATTGCGTATGGAATGGCATTGCATTAAAATCTGAAATAAATATGGCCGGAATCATTGCAAAAGTTACAGCAACCAAAATAGTGGAAAATGCTTCAGTTCCTGCTGAGAAATTTGAAATACCTAAAGATATCAAGATTTCAGAAAAATAAGAAATGAAATAATAATCAGTATTCATAAACTTCTAAAAAGTCAATATACAAATGGAATCAATTGAAACTTATTACGACCTTGTAGAAAATGTTATAAGAAATCTTGGAGTGGACCCAGCAGTATGCAGAGGAGAGAAACCAGGACAATGGAATCTGAAAAAAGGCTCAGCCTCAGTTTGGGTGGATGTATGGAAAACACAGGACCAGGATTATGGTTACATCCAGATAATGGGACCTGTTTGTGAAATACCAGCTGAGAAAAAACTTGAATTTTACGAGGAAGTTCTGCAGATTAATCATGATTTGTATGCCTGTGCTATTACAAAACATGAAAACTGGACTTATGTTAAATCAATTCGTGAATTAGATGGACTTGGCCAAAGCGAAATTGATGCAATGTTCGACCGTGTCGGATATTACGCTGATTATTATGATGACTATTTCATTAATAAATATTTTCCTGTTGAAGCCAAGAGAGTTTCTGAATAAGGAAACGATAAATTTAAAGAGCCCCGATTGCATTAGCAATCGGGGCTCTTTATTTGATTAAGAATTGAAATATCAGATTTTTTTATTTCTTAATCGCAAGGAATTTACAACCACAAAAATATCGGAAAATGCCATGGAAGCTGCGGCAATCATCGGATCAAGGAAACCGGCTGCAGCAATAGGAATTGCAATGATGTTATAGAAAAACGCCCAGAAAAGATTTTGCTTTATTGTAAGCAAGGTTACATAACTAATTGACCATGCCTTTGGCAGAAGACTTATATTTCCTTTCAGCAAAATAATCTGGGCTGATTTTATTGCTACCTGAGTCGCGTTGCTTAATGATATGCCAACGGTTGCTTTTGCCAGAGCCGGAGCATCATTAATACCATCACCAACCATGGCTGTATCACCGGCTTTTGTGAATTCATCAATAATGCGAAGCTTTTCCTCGGGAAGTTTTTCTGCATACACTTCCTCTATTCCAAGCTCATTTGCAAGTTTTTCACATTTCAGTTTTCTGTCACCACTAAGTAAGACCGTCCTTATTCCTTTCGATTTCAAAAAACGAATAGTTTCAGCCGCATCATGTTTAATTTCATCCTCAATATCGAGCCATGCAATTAGTTTATCATTCATGGTCATGTATACTGTATGTGTATCATCAGTTGTTAGGTGAGATGCCACTGAATAAGATCCGGCTTGATAGAAATTTCCCGCATTGTCAGTTGCTTCCATACCCATCCCCTTTTTTTCTGTGACAGATGAAAATTCAATCAACTGTATTCCATCATACGCCGAAACTATTGATTTTGCTATTGGATGCGAAGAATGCTTTTCAAGACTGAGCAATAATGATTTTGCATATTCTTCGGAAATTCCATTGCTATAAAGTTTTTTCACTTCAAACTTTCCGGTGGTTAACGTGCCGGTTTTATCAAAAACAATTCTCTTTATTCCTGCAAATTTTTCAAGGGTACTGCCTCCTTTTATAAGAATTCCATTCTTCGCAACTCTGCCAATACCAACAACCACAGCCGTGGGAATAGCAAGACCAAGTGCGCAGGGACAAGCAATTACAAGTACTGCAATGCTGTGCATTAGGGCATGCTGAAATTCCATGGAGACTATAAAATATGAAATAAGAAAAGTCAAAGCAGCAATACCAATTACGAGCGGGACAAATATTGCAGAAATTTTATCGGCAAGGCTCTGCATGCGGGGTTTATCCTGCTGGGCCTGCTTCACCATTTCAATAATCTGGGCCAGTACTGTCTCTTTGCCAATTGCCATTGCTTTCATCTTGATACTTCCCGCAGCAAGTATGGTTCCTCCAATAACACGCTCGCCAGTTGATTTATCAATTAACAGGCTTTCACCAGAAATCATGGATTCATCCAGACTTCCGTGACCCCAGTAAATATCACCATCCACGGGTATCTTATCACCTGAATTTATAAGAATGAAATCACCAACAACAATTTTAGCTGCATCAACTTCTTCAATCGTTTCGTTATTTCCTGCCGATAAAATTCTTTTTGCCTTTATTTTCTGAAGTTTTACAAGATCATCAATGGCAGATGTAGTGCGCTTTACAGAACGATGCTCTAAAAGATTACCACCCAGTATCAAGGTAATGATAGTGGCTGTTGTTTCATAAAACTGATAATTCATTCCCAAATTATTCAGTGTTCCATAAAGGCTGTATATAAAGGCAGCAGAGGAACCAAGGATAATGAGGACATCCATGTTCGGCACTCCTGCCCTGATAGATTGAAATGCACTTCGGCCAAAATGAAAAACGCCAATAGTGAAAACAGGTATGGTAAGAAATAACTGGAAATATGGATTGTGAAATATATGCAATGGAACAAACATTCCAAACAGAAGTGGCAAGGTAAAAACCAATGAGATTATGAATTTTTTTTCAATTGTAAAGAAATTTACGGACGATACTTCACCTTCTTCAACAACAGTATAACCCATAGAGATGATTCTGTTCTTGGCTGATTCCAGTTTTGATTTATCAACATTTACAAAGCTGACTTCTGCTGTAGCAAAATTCACATCCACATCCTGAAAACCATCTTTCTCAAGTTGCTTCCTGATACCGAGAGCGCAATTTGTGCAATCCATCCCCTCGACTTTGAGTTCAATCCGCTTTATTCCATCTAAACTCATCGATTGTCCTGATTAGTCAATTTTTAACAATTAAAAAATACTACTTAAATCCTTATTGAACACTGAATTCAACTGCAAAGTTAATCAATAAGAATATCTTTATAAAGAATTATTCTAAATAAATTTTCACATAAATATTTGTTTCAGCTTTTAGAATAATTTAAATTTGATAAAAATCTATTATGATAAGAATCAGAAAAATTCTTTTATCAAAATACAGCTTTATCCTTTCAATTATATTAGGAATTCTCGGTATTCAAACCGGATGTAATAATGCTGAATATGGGACTCCCATTGCTGAATACGGAACCCCATCAGCAAAATTTATTATAACTGGTTATATTGTATCGGACAGTACTGATGTTCCGATACCAAATATAAAGGTTAATATTACATTGGATTCCACTTCCAGCAATGCAAATGGAAGTTATTCCGTTCAGGCAAATGCATTTCCGGAAACTCAAACATTTAACATTCACTTTCGTGATATTGATGATTCACTTAATGGAAGTTACAAGGATCTGGATACAACAATTACTTTCCAGAATCCTCAATTTTCAAATGGAGATGGAGACTGGTATGCAGGCGAAACTTCAAAAGAAATTAATGTAAAAATTAAACCAAAAAATTAATTTTTTATTTACCAGCTTATGAAAAATAAAATCATAATCGGGATCATACTAGGTGCAATTGCAGGCACTATCGATGTTATTCCAATGAGTATTCAAAAGTTGCCCATCGATGCGGATTTATCGGCATTCAGTATGTGGATGGTAATTGGTTTTTTTCTTTCTGTTTCTGAAATAAAAATTTATCCGGTAGTAAAAGGAATTTTGTTTTCCTTCCTTACACTCCTGCCCTGCGCAATTCTCATTGGCCGAAAAGAACCGGCAAACCTTATTCCTATTTCGGTCATGACATTGATACTTGGCGGAACGTTAGGATTTGTGTTTGGGAAAATAAATTATAAATTAAATAATCCTGACAGAAAATAAAAAGTCGTGAACATAAAAAAAGCAGGAGTTAGCTTCCTGCTTTTTCACTATTAAAATTTTATTTTTATTCCATGATGATCTTTCCTCTCTTCAAAAATGTGCTGCCATCAAAAATTTCATAAAAATAAACTCCATTCGACAATCCACTCCTGCTTATCTTCTCATTATTTTTAATCTTTAGAGTTTTTAGTTCTTTTCCTGGCAAATCATACAACTTAATCTGTAAATTTTCATATCCTTTTAAAGATTTATCCAATATAACTGTAAAATATTCCTTTGCAGGATTCGGGTAAATATTAACCATTGCACTTTGATCTAAATCTTCCAAACCAACTATAACAATATGGTGACATAAAGAAGTATCGATACAAATACTTTGTGTGATCTGTACAGCGAAATTGCCGCTAACAACAGGAGAGAATGATTGGTTCGTTTCCCCTGAAATAACTGCATATCCATTTCCGCAATTCAACCATTGATAACCAACACCGGCAGCATTCGCAGTAAGCGTATTTCCGGCGAGTGTAATGCTGGTATCTAAATTATAAACAGTAAGATTAATTGTTATTACACTGTCGCAACCAACATGATTCGGAATAGTATCAAAATATGAGTTAGAAGCTGTCCAAATATAGTTTCCGCTGGGTGATGTATAACTTCGACATGCTTCAGGGTTTATTGTATTATATGAATCATAATTTAAAGTAAGATGAATTGTAAGTATACTGTCACAGCCCACATGATTCGGGATTGTGTCCTGGTAAGTTCCGTTGCTACTCCATGTATAATTTCCGCTGGGCGATGTATAATACCCGGTGTTGCATATGTTTGGTGAAATGGTATTATAACTTGGGCTTTTAACGTGTATATAATTGTTATAGGTTAAAGAATCACTGCCTGCTATATTTGTAACTTTTAGTTTTACATTATAGATGCCAGGTGCGTTATAAATAACCTTAGGTAGCTGAGAACTTGAAATTGCAGGCGATCCACCGGGAAACGACCATGTCCATGTGGTGTTTGCATATGGATAAAGATTAGGAGTACTGGCTGTAAAATACACGGTATCACCAGGGCACACTGAAAGAGGTGAAGCGCTGAAAACAGGAGATGGCTTGCCAATAGCATAAGTATACCAGCTTTCATGACCTTCAAACTGATCTTTTATCCCTGTTGTGTCATTATCGAATGCAGTTACAGCAATAGTGTCAGTTATCGCATGACCACTTAGTGTATAGTTTGTAACATTTCCTGTTTTAAGAGAATGGGAAAATGAATAACCCGTAGGTGAACCCCAGTAAATTTTGTATCCTGCTATATCCACATCAGGGTTTGCATTCCAGGTTATTTTAATATTACCACCACCCATATCAGTTTTAATGACATTAACCGGCGGAGTGACCGGAGCTGTTGTATCAGGTGAAGTTCTAAATGATGCATAGTTTACAATGCTTAACATACCATCATCAAAATAATCCCAGATTGCCCCATCAATAGAAGTAGTTGAGGTAGTTCCCCACCAACAATAGCGCGCATCAACATTATTACCACCCTGAGCTATTTTATTCAACAATTGATAAGTTGTGGCATTCCCGTAAATATTATTATGCAGGAATACAGGATAAAATTCATCAATACTGACAGCTTCAGTTGGTGGTAAAGCATTGACCCTATTCCGCGTGATTGTATTATAATTCATTAAGCTTGAACTGGCGAGTCCAGGCCAGCAAGTTATAACTTCATATAATGCAATATTATCAACAACCGTATTATTATACATCTGACATCCATAGGCATTAATAGTTTTTCCAAATGTGTTATAAGGAGAATTCGTATTGTTATTAACAATTAGGTTATTGAAAATTCTAGAGCTATTACAAGATAAAGCGCTGCCATCACCATATCCGCTTAAAATAGGACTTGCAGTATTATTGTAAATTATATTTTCTGAAATATCGCATGAATAAGCACTAATACCACCTCCTACGTCACCAGTATTGTTATAGATAATATTACCCGAAACAACGCCAAAAGTATTTCCGCCCCCCGATGCATGAATACCACCGTTAACACCATAGTTATTATAAACTTTATTTCCAGTTATAATGAGGGCATTAGGATCAATAGAATTAATCGGACCCACTGATACATCTATACCTCCTGCCCCGGCAGAAGAAGAATTATCGTAAATTTCGCAATTGGTTATCCGGAGCAATGCACTGGAATTATTGGTGGTTCCATTTATCTCTATTGAACTTGCCGTATTACTTCTTAAAATGCAATGGTCAATATATGGCAAAGCAAGATTTTGAGTATGCGAGTTTGTAAGATCACTTCTTATAACACCATTACTGTTTGGTACATGCTGGTTGCCACCAAACTTAATAATGCAATATTGTAAAACGCTTCCTGTATGAGTAGTAGAATCGTAACCAACGCTTGTTTGGTTAAATAAAATATATCCCCAAAAACCCGGAACATGAGTTGTTTGGTTGCTTGTAAAAGTTATTGGACTGACCGTGGTTCCAATTGCTCTTAAAGTACCGCCTATCTGCAGGCATTTCAAACTATCAAATTTTACGATAACACCAGGTTGAATTGTTAGAGTGTAACCGCTGTCTAGAAGAACATTTCCTGTAATCACATATGGACTGTTAGCCAATGTCCACGTAGTATTGCTGGAAATTATCCCGCTTACATTTGTCGCATAAATGTTACAGGAAACAGTACAACTTATTAAAAAAGCAATAAGCAAGGTAAATTTTCTTTTCATGGTTTTGTATATTTTATTAGACAAAAATAAATATTTTCCAGATGAAAATAAAATATTTACACTACAAGTTCAAATTTATTAATAAATAATAAGTGCTTTTGTAAATTTTGAATCCGATTATGAAAAAACAGAAATGACAACCTTCCGTCTTCCACCATTATTCCTGAATTCGCAGAGATAGATTCCCTGCCATGTTCCAAGATTTAATCTTTTATTTGAAATTGGAATAGTCACCGATTGCCCTATTATCGATGCTTTCAGGTGAGCAGGCATATCATCTTCACCTTCTGAATCATGAACAAAATAATTTGAGCCATCAGGAATCAGTTTATTAAAAAAAGATTCAAAGTCCTTTCGGACCGTAGGATCAAAATTTTCATTGATGGTAATTCCCGCTGAAGTATGTTGTATAAAAATATTCAACAATCCCTTATCAGGCAGTTCAGGTAAATACTTTAAAATAGTTTCCGTTATCAGATGATAACCTCTGTCGAATTGTGATAATATTATTTCCTTTTGCTGAATCATTTTTTATCAAAAGTAAAAAGAAAAGCGTAAATTTATCAATGTAATTTTTAAACAAATACCAGCGATATGAAAATGCCTGCTTTATTCATTGGCCATGGATCTCCAACCAATGCTGCTGAAGACAATGAATTTACAAAACACCTGAAATACCTTGGACATATACTGCCCAAACCGAAAGCAATAATGGTTATTAGTGCGCACTGGATGACCAAAGGAACATTCGTTAGCTCATCTCCGGCACCGGAAATGATTTATGATTTCTTTGGTTTCCCAGATGAACTTTACCAGATAGTATATAAATGCCCCGGTGCACCAGAAGTTGCAAAAGGGATAAGTGAGACTTCCAACGGATTGGTTAAAGATGACAACTCATACGGACTTGATCACGGCTCATGGACATTACTAAAATTCATGTATCCTGATGCGGATATTCCGGTCTTTGAACTTAGCGTTGACATGTATATTACATTGGAGGAGCATTTTGAAATTGGCAAGAAACTCGCATACCTGCGTGACGAAGGAGTATTAATTATAGGCAGTGGAAATATGGTTCACAACTTACGCGATATTAACTGGGAAGGCCGCGATGCGAGCATTTTCCCATGGGCACGGAAAGCTGACGAAATTCTTACCAGCAATATTCTTGCAAAAAATTACAAAGCGCTTTCTGATCCTCGCACACTTGGATCTGAAGTAAATCATGCAGTTCCATCATTTGATCACTATATTCCAATGATGAATATTCTGGGAATGCAGCAAAACACAGACACATTAAAGTTTACACACAAAAGTATTCAGTTTGGTTCCATATCTATGAGGAGTTTTATGATTTCGGGGTAATCAGGTAAAAACACCTGTTTAAATTCGGGTATTACTGCTCAGATTTATTTGAATGCTTACAATTATTTTTGTTTAACAATTTAAATCATTTCAGGAATTAAATATAAATTTGTTATTCATTCAAAAACAGTAACTATGAAAAAAAATGTCAGCGTATTTTTTCTTCTTATAATCCTTACAGGATTATTAACGCATCTCACATCCTGCAAAAGCGAACCCTCAAGCGATGTGAACCAGGATAAAATCTATACTGAATATGAACTTTTTTACGATGCCAACCAGGATAAAACCTATGCAAGAGCATGGTTTAAATTCAGCAATATTACAGGCACACTGCTTGAGCTTGCATCACCAAGTAAAGTAACATTCAATGGTGATGTTCTTACTTTCAACAGCACACTTGCTTATTATGAAAAAGAATATGCAGGTAAAATTTCGAGCGGAACATTTGTATGGACGAATACGGATGGTGTTTCAAAAACAAACTCTATATCCATGACCACTATTGATTATCCCACAACAGGCCTTGATACAATTCACCAGGATAGCAGTTATGAATTGCACTGGGTAGGTGACAGCCTGTCAGCCAATCAACATGTGATACTGACCGTAACTGCTCAGATTAATGAAAGTACCCTGCAGATATTTTCCCAGGACGACATAAACAGTAAAAGCATTATTCTTGCTAAAAACCAATTGCAACTTTTACCTGTGGGCGGTATTCATCTTTACATGGATAGAAGTTATACACCCTCGCTCACACAGCTAACAACTGCCGGTGGCACAATAAAAGGCAGGTACAGGCCGGTGAATAAATTAATTCAATTGAAATAAAATAATATTTTCAAAAATAAAAAAAGCAGCTTTTAAGGCTGCTTTTTTTATTTAATATCCGAACCGCGGATTTACAACATTGTTATATATTGAACCGAAAGTATATGTAAGTCCAGCACTTCCATAATAAGAATATTGAGTAGCAAGCTGCTTTTGCTGTGTAAGTATTTCTTCAGGTGTGGCACCTGCTTTTGGAAGTCCGATCTGATCATGAATCAATTGCAGGTTTCCGTATAAATTCAATGAAAGTCCTTTAAATATGCGGATGTCGAGACTTGTGTTAAATGACAAACTGTTCTTTGAAAAATCATTAAGATAATTTGATCCATAAATTGAAGTTGAAATAGAGCCCCATTTTTCAATCACTTTATAAGCGATACTTAATGAATGTGACGGAAGAGTTTCTTTTGTTTTATTAAAAATTGTTGTATCAATATAATCGTTATGCTCAATACCAATAGTGTATTTGAACCTCAGCTGACGTCGAGTGGACTCTGCATATTTAAACAGGTTGTATTCAATAGCCGGCATAAAATATACGCTGAATTTTAAATTACTGTATGAACTTGTATTTGCAGATGCAGATCCTCCGGCTGACCAGTGATCACCAAGGTTCCCAACATATATTCCATATAAGCTTTTGGAATTTGTCTGACTCACAATTGTTGTTGTATCATCAATTTTATATTTCGTTTGCTGCACATCAAAATTTGCAGTAAAATCGAGCCTCATTTTTTCTGTCACTTTCATTGCATCAATATAGGAATACAAATAATAATATTTTATTGCTTCCTGGCCGCTAACATATCCATTACCGTTAATGCTGAATACCCAGCTGTTCCAGGGATCTTTTAGTTCGGTGGCCTCCGAAGGTTTATCAAAATCAATTTTGATTTCCTTTGCCAGTGGTGTTTTTTCAACATAGCTCATCATGCCAAGCTTTAACATCTGGTTTCCCATTTTGCGAATTTCATCATCGGTATCATTTGGCGATACATCAAATTTTAGTGTATCATTCTTCCCCTTGAATTCCTTCTGCCCGATAAAAAATATTGAATACTCTCCCCCGCCACTGCCAGTACTCATGCCTGTCACCAAGATATACAGCTGGGCATCTTTCTGATCACGCACATAATTTATATAGGTAATATCTTTCTTCACATAATCCATATCACATGTAGGACAGTTCATATAAACGTTCAGAGCATCCTTTCGGAGACTGTCGCTTTTCGGCGATTGCTGTGCTGTAGTTGTGAATGCGAAAGTAAGTCCAAACATAAAGATGGTTACCACCTTTAAAGTGAAAAGATTCTTCATGATAAGTAATTTAGATATACTGCTCCCTTAAATATATTAACTGTAAATAAATCGAAAAATTGTTCGGGTATTTACACTCTTTAAAACTGAAATTTATCTCCTCATGAATACATAGTATTGCAGCATTGCTGCCGCTTCCATTAGAAAAGCAATTCCCATATGAACTATACAACCACCAAATATACTGCGTGTATACAATGCAATTACGCCTAATAAATATCCACCAAAAAATGAACTGATGCATTCGGCCATTGGTTTTCCGAAATGCAAGAAACAATATGTAACCGCCATCGGAAGCACAGCATGCCTTCCCATGATTGCCACCATTCCTATTACCAAAGCACCTCTGAAGAAAAGTTCAAGTGAAACAAAGTTCAGCCCGTAAGTAATTTCATAAATTGCTGACATCTGGAAACGTGAAAACCCAAATACATCACCCTGAGGATACCATGGTTTGAATTTAGGATAGGTCCCTAAAAAATCCGATTGTGTGGATGCGGCCACAATGAGCGGAATCATAAGAAGCAGCATAACAAAGTATGGTTTAATATCAAAATTCTTTAACGTAAAACCATACATATTTGGCATCTTTTTATCGGCTATTTTCCATATTATGAAAAGTGGTATAATGAAAACAATAAGGAATCGCAGGTTAGCAGCAATTTTGCTGATGTAATAATATTCATAATCCTGATACATTTTCGCCCAGCTTTCAAGTATACTGTATCCCGCCACCACACCAAGCATAGCAAGGAATACAAAACTTTTAATCCAGAATTTTTTATCCCTGAGTACATGCTTCGATTTACAGAAATACAATTTTGGCAATGCAGTAAGATAATATGCAGTTGCATAAAAAAGAAAATAATACAGCATTCCAATCGGTTCGCGGTAATGAATATCGAGAACTTTTTTTTCAAATTTTATATTATAATTATAACTTATTGTTATTACCAGGAAAAGGAAGGTAAAGCCATAGATCCAAATATTGAAATCTTCATTAATAAAGGAAACAATATATTTATACAGTTTTTTCAGATAGTTGTATTTGATGCAAATATGGGAAATTTATTATTCCGATAAAATATGATATGCATTTTTTATGTTTATAATACATTATTCAAAAAAAGTTACAGAAATTTGCCAGACAAGGAAAACCAATGCAATCACATTTATGAGTAATGCGACTTCAGATAAAAACATTTTAAAGGATTTTTCAATTGAACCTTTAACAAAAAACAACTGGAATAAATTTACTGAACTATTCGGTACAAAAGGAGCCTGCGGCAATTGTTGGTGCATGTATTATCGCCTTCCAAAAAAAGATTTTGTGGACGGAAAAAAAAACGATGGTAATAAATCTGAAATGAAAAAGATTGTGTGGGACAGCAAACCTACTGGCATAATTGGTTTTTACAAAGGACAACCCATTGCATGGTGCGCATTTGCACCACGAGAAGTTTACCTGAAAGTTGAGAATTCAAGAGTGCATAAACGTATTGATTACAAAGCTGTATGGTCAATTCCATGTTTTTTTATTCAAAAAGACTTCCGAAGAAAAGGATTTTCAGTTGCAATGCTCAAAGCAATAATTCAATATGCAAAAGAGAATAATATTGGCATAATTGAGGCCTATCCGGCTATTCCCACAAAAGAAGTTCTTCCCGATTCGTTTGCATGGACAGGTTTGTTCAAATCATTTGAACGTGCAGGATTTAAAATTGTGGATCACACTTCTAAAAACAGACCCATGGTCAGATGTTACATCGGTTGATGCACAATTAAACATTAAAACCATCAGGAAATTTGAGAACTAAATTATTTTCTCATGAATTCAAATGCAAATTATTTTTCCATCACCGATTAAATCCCGGAGTCCCCGGATGAAATCGGGCGTTCATCGAAAATAACAATACCACTAGTTATAATCACATTACATTTGCTGCACTTGAAAATTAAAAAATTCATTGAATGTAATGTAACTTCTGCATATACATTTGCGTCTTATGAAAAACCAATTAAAATTAAGCTTTAATTAAACCATTACATTAACCAACGTTTCTTACAACATGAAAAAGTTATTCTTAAGTCTGCTCGTGTGTCTAAGCTTTACTTTTATTTCAGCCAAACCACCTATTGAAATTTCAGGGCAAATAAAAGACAACCTCACTAAAAAAGGACTTGAATTCTGTTCTGTGGCTGCGTATAATACCAAAGACAGTCTTATTGCAGGCTCAGTCACTGATAACAACGGGTATTTCAGCATTTTCCTTGATAACGGAGTTTATTATTTTACATTCAGCTATATAGGTTACAAAGCTGATACTACACAAGCCATGTATGTAAGTGAGAAAAAATTCATTGGTGTATTTAAATTAAGTCAGAATGAAAAACTTCTGAAAGAATTTACTGTAAAGTCGAATGCTTATGATAACCAACTTGACAAAGATGTTCAGATCGTTACAGATAAAATGAAAGCAGGGGCCACAAATACCAAGGAAGTTCTCGACAAAATGAATGGCGTGGATTACGACAGATACAATAATTCTATCAAAGTTGACAACGATACCAAAGTAATGATATTGGTTGACGGGCTTGAAAAAGACCAGGAATATATCAAAAACCTTTCACCCGATCGTCTGAAAAAAATTGAAGTGATCCGTGATCCGGGCGGCCGCTATGCGCTTGAAGGTTACTCAGCAGTGATTAATATAATTCTGAAAAAAGATTATCAAGGCACTGAGTTTTTGCTTGATCAAAGGCTTATGCTTGATCCTGATGCAAAAAATAAAAAATATATTTTTATCCAGAACGGAACATCAGGAACTTTGAATTACGTTTACAATAAAGTGAACCTTTACGGTAAATACAGCAATAATTACAACAATTTCAATTTGCAGTCGACGGACAAGCAGGAGTATTCCAACGGTTTGATTATTGACAAATATTCCGCTGATGGAAAAACCCCGAACACTACTATTAATGAACTATCTAACGAATACACTCTTGGGGCCGATTATTATCTGAATCCAAAACACACTATCAGTTTTGAAAGTAATATCACTACACAGCCATCGCATCAAAACATTACTGATGAAAAATACAAAGTGGATTATATTCAGAACGGAAACCTAATCGGTAATTTCATCGCTGAAACAAAAAACAAATCAAAAAGTCTTAGTTCATATAATACATTGTTCTACGTCGGAAACTTTGATGACAAAAATTCTTTAAATTCAAATTTTACTTTCTCTACATACAATGATAACTATATAAATACTTATAAAGAAGATTCGCTTTTCAAAAGAATTGAAACAGGAACAAACAACAAAAACAGCACTGCATTTTATTTAGATTTTACGCACACATTCAACAGCAAATCAAACCTGCAGGTAGGCTATGGAAACACATGGCAACAGATGAACAACAATTACACGGTTGAATCGGTTGAAAGCAGTTTTACATATTCGGAAATGCGCAACAAATTATTTGCGTATTACTCCTGGCAGAATAATAAAAAGTTTGGAGTAAAAATAGGATGTGCAGGAGAAACAAGCTCGCCAAATTCAGATGGACAAAAGCATTCGTACATCATTGCTCAGCCTTATGCGGATGTAAAATACAAAGCTTCGAAAATAATTGATCTGAAACTTAAATACAGATCAGCAAGCAATTACCCGAACATAAGTCAGACCAATCCTTTTACATATGTACTCGATCAGTACAGTGTAAGAACAGGAAATCCGAATCTGCACCCCGAGGTAACACAAAAGATTTCGCTGGAAACAAATATCATGGGTGGATTGATGAGTATAGAACCTTATTATAATTTTTCAGAAAACTATATTACTGAAATAGGAAACCTAAGGAGTGACAGTATTTTCGAATACGGCTACAGCAACATCGGCAAATATAAAAATTATGGAGTGCAGGCAAATCTAACCATTCCTTTTAGCAAGAGCCTTATCCTTCAGTCAAATTTTGATTTCAGTAAAAGCAGTATAGCTTATCAGGGCATGACGAATAATGTAAATAATTGGACAATGTCGAACCAGTTGATTTATGTTCGCGAAAAATCAGGACTGGTTGTAGGATTCCAATATCAGAAAGGACTAGCTAAATATATCACAGCACAGGGCTACAATAAAGGCAACAATGACTACTGGATTACATTTGTACAACAACCTTTCTTTAAAAAGAAACTAAGCCTTACTCTTGTATATTTTACTCCAATAACATGGGGAGTGGATTTCATGCAGGGGAATTACATCCATACCGGCAATTACACTGAAACCAAGCAGTATGATATCAGTTTTCTGAAAAACATTTTTCTTGTTGAGTTGAGCTACAGGTTCAATAAAGGAAAATCTGTAATAAAAACAGAAAAAAATATTGAACACAAAAGCGAAAAGAGTAATAAAGGTGTTCTTTGAAAATAGTTAAAATAATAAAAACGCCCAATGTCATCCTGAGTTAATCGGAGCCATTGGGCGCTTTTTATAAAAGTTTATGAAATTATTTTTTCAAACAATCGCAATAAAAATTTCCGTCTTAAGATTTTCCGGTTTGGTTATGTTTGGACTGTTCAGATATTTCTCGAATGGCGGAACTTTTCGGACTTCAATTTTATTCTCGGGAATCCAGTTTTGATATATTTCCTTATAAACATTTCCTAATTTATCATAAGGTCCCCTGTGCATAAACACTGCATACTTGCCACCTTCAACTGTCTTCACTCCCACTTCGCCTTCGGGGCTTGCATCTTTTTTTATTCTAATACAAGCTTCATACCTGCATTTTGAAGGTTCCGTTCTTGTTGGGTCATCATAGCCGATGCCAATGCAATCCATATTAAAACTAAACAACTTATGTTTCTTGATGAATGCAAATAATTTCTCCCAGGAATCCTTCATTTGCTGCTTACCATATTCTCCAACAGTCTGAATATAGACAACCTTCATGGATTTTACTTCTCGTATTTTTGGAGGTTTCATAGTGATTGAGTTTGCTTGACAAAAGTAAATCAAAAACGAATATACAAATTTCTAATTGCTGTTTAATTAGATAATCAGTAAAATCTCTTCTGATTTTTAAATGGATTTACTTAATTTGCACTATAATTTTTTACTGATACTTTATCAATTCATGAAAAGAACAATACACTTTTTTCTCTTAATTGCCATATTCTCTTTTGTAAAAGTGCAGGGACAATCTGACACAATAATTGCTTATGATATTGCTTCAAAAACAACAACTATAATCCCTCCTGTTTCTATCGACACAACAATAACTTTTGAGCAAACAGCATTTTCAGTTGGAAGTTTGATGAACCAAGTCCCACTTTCACTTACACCTCCAACATCAGATCTTTTCTCAGGTTCACAGTTTAGTGATATTGCACGGGCTGAACTTTTCTATACTGTTACGGATTACCCAATAAGAACTGCGGTTCATTTGTTCAGGTATAAGCATGATACACTAGGAGGTTGTTGCTCAGGTATTATTGTTGGAAAAAACTTAGTTCTTACCGCAGCACACTGTATCAGAACATATGCTGGTGTGTGGACAGGCGATAGCACATTTGTAGCACCTGCCTTTGATAATGGTGCAATTCAAATAAATCTACCGAATAGTATGGTAAAGAAATATTATCTTTTTAAAAATTATTACGACGGGAGCGGCTCTCCGGATATTGCTTTACTCGAGCTGAAACAACCAATCGGCGGACAAACCGGCTGGGTAGGAATGGGTTTTCATAAGGACACTTCATTTTATTCAAGTCATGTATTTCACAAATTTAGTTACCCTGCAGTAGTGAACCCATTTGATACTACAAAGATTTATAATGGAGATACATTATATTACAATTACGGGGAAATAAATAATATGGGAAACAGTCTAATTGTTAATAGTACCCAGGCAAATGGTATTCCCGGACAAAGTGGGAGTTCCCTCCTCTTTACAGATAATTCGAACTACTATTCAGTAGGTGTTATGGTGTTTTCAAGCCATTACAATCATCCGAGGATTACGAATAATGTGTTTTACCAGCTTAAAAATATTATGGATAATTATGCCACTGCTATTCCAACCGACATCAGTTATAACAGCCATCTGAATATATTCCCTAATCCCGCATCCGATAATATTACCATTGAAAACATTCCTAATAACAAAGATGCACTGATATCCATTTACAATATACAAGGACAATTTCTATTGCAACAACAAGCAATACAGTCCATAGTACAAATCGATATTTCCAGCCTTTCAAAAGGCATTTATATTTTAAAATTGATTTGTGCAAACAGGATTGAAACAACCAGGTTTGTGAAAGAATAACATTTTAGAATTCAATTTAAAATTTAATGCCCACTCCTATTAAAAAATTTCTTCCGGCTTGCGGAAAATACCAGTTTTCTGTGTATTGTTTTGCACCGTAAATATAAGAATATGTCCAGCCATTACTTTCGTACAGATGGTTCAGAATATTGTTCACCATAAGATTCAGCGAAATTTCTTTCACAAATTTTGGTTTAAAAACATAAGCAAGCTGCAGGTCGTTCACAAACCATGCTTTCAGCATGCGGTCAGGATTTGAAGAATTGTCAAGATATTGTTTACCCACATATTTTGAATACCATGCAACATCAAAATTTTTAAATGGAGTGAATCTTACACTTCCACCTGCAACCACCGCAGGTGAAAAAGAAATTTCAGTTTTACCGAGACTGTTGGCCTGTTGCGACCAGTCGTCCCAGTTGTCAATATACTCTGTGTAATTTAAAATTACATTTTTAGAAAAGGCAATATTGCCCTGAATATCCAGGTTTTTCAATGGCTTCACACCTGCCTGCAATTCAATTCCTGAACGATAACTTTTATCAATATTGCTTCTGTTGTAGGAACCCACATCGTTGATCTGTCCTGTCAGCACAAGCTGGTTGCGGTAATACATATAATAATAATTAGCTGCTACCATCCATATTCCAGCCACGTGTGTGTAGCCTGCTTCCACATTCTGCATGTGTTCTGGCTTTGGACGACTCGAAGGAGTAGATTGTACATAATCGTCGCGATTGGGTTCTTTATTACCAATTGCAAAGGAAGCATAAAATGAATTTGAATTATTCAATCGGAACATCAGTCCAGCCTTGGGATTGAAGAAATTTAAGTTAACAGCCTGCTGTACATTCTGCAGGTTGTCGTCAAAGCCATAGAACGAATAATAAATAGTTCTGTACTGCAGGTCAGCATAAACACTCAATTTCTTGGAAAGCTGATAATCAATTTTACCAAATATATTTGCATCATTTTTCTTTGCGCTGTCATTATAATATTTCAAATCAGGAACACTGTTACTTGCAAACTGCGCCCAGATAATGTTTCCGTAATGTGCACCTATATATTGGTTAGCAGCACCGCCAACAGTAGCCTGTAGTTTTTTGTGATTATCATAATTAACTGAGTATGTTGCGCCATAGAAATCATTATCAAGCCAGCGCTGCCTGATTAGATTGGAAGAAGTAACAGTATCAGTTCCAACAATAACATTTTCTAACCCATAATTGCTGAAAGCATCGTCGTTCCTGTATTCTTCATAATAACCAGCACCTTTTGTGTAATGCAGTGCTGCATTTAAATTCCACAATTTGCTGAGTTCATATGAATAATGAAGCTGGTAATTATCCTGCTGATAATTGTCAGTCTGGTTTTTGTATGTGTACATATTAAAAGTCCTGCTATTCGAGGATACCATGTTATCATACTGTTCCTGCGAAACTGAACCGTTCAATAAAAGTTGATGCATTGCTGCTGTATCATTATTCAGTCGTGCTTCAGGAACACCATACCAGGCCTGGTAAGTACGTTCTTTACCAGAGAACACAATAAGTTTAAGAATACTTTTCTTTCCATAATATCCTCCCGAAATATAAAATGATTTCAGGTCAGAAAAGGCACGGTCAATAAAGCCATCAGAATTGAGCTTCGACATTCTTCCATCAATTACCCACTTATTCTTGAGTAAGCCGGTTCCAAATGAAACGGTATTTTTCAATGTATTAAACGAGCCAAACGAAGAATTAACAGCAGCATAAGGATCCTCATTGAGTTTTGATGTCTGAATATTCATACTTGCTCCGAAAGCTCCTGCCCCATTGGTTGATGTGCCAACGCCGCGCTGTATCTGGATATTATCAATTGACGACGCCATATCAGGAAGATCCACCCAATAAGTACCCGCAGATTCCGCATCATTTACTGGAATACCATTGATTGTAACATTGATGCGTGAAGCATCACTGCCACGTATACGCAGGCTGGTATAGCCTACACCGGTGCCTGCATCAGAGGTAACAACAGCAGAAGGAGTCTGGTTCATAAGATATGTAATATCCTGCCCTAAATTTTTCTCAGCTATTTGTTTATTGTCGAGTTTCACTGATGTCATTGGTGTGTTATCACCGGCACGCACAGCTTTAATAACAATTTCATCAGCTAATACACTTTTTTTAATCAGTGATATATTTATACTTGTGTCCTTTGTAATGACAAAATCAAGTTTCCATGTTTCATAACCTATATATGATACTTCAAGTTGCTGCTTTCCTTTTCGCAGGTTCATGATAGAATAAGTTCCGTCTTCACCCGATGAAAAATTACTGTAATTGTCCTGAATTTTAATGCTGGCGCCCTTCAGGGAGGAATGATCGGCTGCATCATATACATTTCCTTTGATGCTCACTTGTGTAAATGCTGACAAATGCAACACAATACAAATTGCCGCTAATGCAGAAATCTTTTTCATTTTATTGGTTCGTTTTTGGTTAAACAAAGAAAAAGCTGAGGGAACTTTTTCGTAAATGTTTAAACCCTTTTCCCTTCGCCGGCATTACCCGTATCAGGTTCAATGGGTATGATCTCAGCCCGTTTTTTTAAGGCACCCCTCCATTGATGATGCGACAAAAGTAAAATTATTTTTTTAATAAAAAAAAATGTAAGTTTGTTCTCAAATTCAGAAACTTGAAAATTATTATAATCAACGGACCCAACCTGAACCTTCTTGGGAAAAGAGAATCTTCCATTTATGGCAATGTTTCTTTCGAAGAATATTTTTCACTGCTTCAAAAAAAATATTCTTTATTTGAATTGGAATATTTTCAGAACAATGTTGAAGGAGAAATTATAAATAAATTGCACGAAGTGGGATTCAGTTATGACGGAATAGTTTTAAATGCCGGGGGCTACACACATACTTCAGTAGCAATTGCTGATGCTATAGCAGCTATAAAAAGTCCGGTGATTGAAGTACACATTTCAAATATTTTTGCACGGGAAGAATATCGCCACATATCATTGATAGCGCCAAAATGCAAAGGAAGTATATCCGGCTTTGGCCTTGACTCCTATCGCCTGGCGCTCGAATCGTTTATAGCAAAAAAGTAATTCTTATGGCACTATTTCGAAAACTTATTCTGATCCAATTCTCTGAACGTTTTTTTCTTACCAAGGTAATGCTCAAAGACTATCGACTTTCCATATATTCCAGATACCTGTGAATGTTCCTGCATTTTTCTTTTCTTCCGGAGTTTGCCCAGGGATGCATAAAAAACAAAATGAGCATTTGTTACAGCAAGCACATCTCGAAAATGTCCTTCGAATAAAAATTTAAATCCAGCAATGCCATCAAGAAAAAGCCTTGCAAAAAAAACTGGAAATATTTTTCCGGCTGGAAGGTTTTTGTATAACAGGTAAAAATTATTTCTAAAATTAAGATATGTTTTACGCGGATTATTTTTGGGAAGAGTACCACCACCTATATGGTAAATAACCGATTCAGGGCAAAACATAATTTTGTATCCCTGATTTTTCAGCCTCCAGCAAAAATCTATTTCCTCCATGTGGGCAAAAAAATCATTGTCGAGCCCACCAAGCTTATGAAAGATTTCGGCACGTACAAACATGCATGCTCCAGTTGCCCAGAAAATTTCTACAGCATTGTTATATTGTCCATTGTCTTTTTCAAGTTCCTGGAAAATACGTCCGCGACAAAAAGGATAGCCATATTTATCAATGAATCCGCCAGCTGCACCGGCATATTCAAATTCATCCCTGCTTGAATATGAACAAATCTTAGGCTGGCAAGCGGCAATATTCCTGTCTCCATCCATTAACTTTATTACTGGGTCAATCCAGTTCTCTGTGACTTCAATATCAGAATTTAGCAGCACATAATACTCCGCATCAACCTGAGATAATGCATCATTGTAGCCCTTCGCAAATCCACCATTTTCCTTATTCAGAATAATCCTCAATTCAGGGTAATTTGTTTTCAGAAATTCAACGGAATCATCCGATGAAGCATTGTCAGCTATAATAATTTCTGCATAAGATGAATTATACTTCACAAGAAACGGAAGAAACTTTTCCAGAAAGCGTTTCCCGTTCCAATTTAAAATTACTACACCTACTTTAATTGTGGACATTCGATTTATTCAGAATTACAAATTAAAACATTTTTTTGCTTAATAAAAAGAAGTTCATCATATCTTTGCTTGATAAAATTTGCTTGTGAAAATTTTCATTCTTTACATAACGTTGGTCACAACTAATTTATTTGCATGTACATTGTCATACTCGCAAAATAAGTTGGAGGATATTGCACTACTTAGTAAAAAAGAAACCATTACAATTGTTGGGGATAATAATTATCGTCACGAGATTAGGTCCAATAATCGCATGCCCATTATTTTCAAACATAAAAATATTTTTGCCCGATACAATCCCCTTTCGCTTACAGCCAAAGGAGCTATGCTATTTTACCAATATGTGGTATCTCCTCAGTTCTTCCGATTCTGTTTATATGAAAGGTCATGTTCCAATTTCAGCAAAAAAGCCATTGAAGAATTTGGCCTGATTAAAGGAGTTTTTCTTTCTGCTGACAGGTTGTTAAGGTGCAATGTGATTGCTATTGAAGAGATCTGCCACTTTGATGATTATGGCTACGCGATAGATGAACCATCTTTTTATAGAATAAAAAAGAAGTGAAAAGATTCTCATCACTTACATTTCTCTTTCTCTTGACCTTCACTTCACTGAAAGGCCAGCAAATTAGTTCTTTCTCAGGCGATATGCTTTTCGAACAATATCTTCTTAAAAATAATTTACCTGAAGATTCAAAATCACTATTAAAAACTTATACCAATTCAAATAAATTATCATCTGCACAAAAAGATTCTTTGAGTTTTTATCTTGGCAAAACATATTATCAACTCGATATTAATGATTCTGCGAAATTTTATTTTAACCAGGTAAATAATGAATCAACGCTATTTAACGAAAGTGTCCTGCTGAAATCTATTATCTCATTATCTACGGACGACAGTTGCAATGTGCAAAATGACCTTGACAGGATTCATACGACTGACAGGCAACTCGAAGAATTCGTAATCTTCACAAGAGCCTCAACTTATCTTTTGAAACACGACACATTGAATTTCATTAAATGCCAAAACTCTTTTTCGAATAACTATCCTGAACTAACGGAATCAGAAAAAAAATTAATCTCGATTAAAAATCAACTACCGATTTATCATAAATCGGGTTTTCTTGCAGGAACGCTATCAGCATTTGTTCCGGGACTCGGAAAGATATATGCAGGGAAACCCAAACAGGGTTTAATCTCGTTTATGCCTGTTGTTTTACTGGGATTACAGGCCTTTGAGATATATTACAGAACAGATGGAAAAATAAGCAATCCCTGGTTTATCGCTAATGCCGGGCTGTTTGCAGTTTTTTATATTGGAAATATTTGGGGAAGTGCCCTGAGTGTAAGTGTAAAACGAAAAGAACTTCAGCATGAAGTCAATGATCAGATATTGCTTAATCTTCGTATTCCTTTGCAAAAGCTATACAAGTAGGTGCGACACGATTGTCAGCAATTTCAGTATTGCCGACAGTCTCTTATCAGTCGGTCAGTTTGAAAGAGCCTCAATGGAATATGAGCGTATATATTTTGTTTCCAGAGGAAGTGAGGAAAAATCGCTTGCCCTTCTAAAGAAATCATATTGCCAGAAAAAACTCGGAAACTATGAATCAGCAATTGTTTCATTAACAAGGGCAGAAAATGGAAAAATCAGTGACTCCTTAAAATTCTTAATTAGCAAGGAACACGCATTACTCTGTTACCTGAATGATGATTGCAGCAATGCTGAATTAATGCTGGGCCAGTTAGATCAGCTGGTGAAAGACACATTGAAACAATACGATTACCTGTATCTTAAAATTATTGTAAAGAATGAATTGATGCAGTGGGACGAATCAACAGCTTTACTAAAAAAATATGTTAAGCATAATCATGTTATTCTTGATGAACAAACCCAGGAAGCACTTTTCAAACATCCGAAACTTCTCAATGCAAAAACAGCAAGAGTTATTTCATACATCATTCCGGGAAGCGGGCAAATTTATTCAGGTCACGTTTTCAGAGGTCTTACAAGCATTGGATTTCAGGGAGGTTCATTACTATATACTATACTTGCAGTTCAAAACAAATTTTACCTCACTGGCATATTTACTGGCTTTGGACTGATGCAGATGTTCTATTTTGGAGGTGCACGATATGCGGCATTCCTGGCCGAAAAGGAGAATGCAAAAAAATCAGATGCCTATAATAAAAAAATCAGGGATTTTGTGCTGTCAGTTGAAAGTGCCAGCAAATAATTGTCGCAAAAAAAATCAGGCTTCTTCCGAAGCCTGAAAAATTCAAATACTCAAAAGCATCAATGAGGATTTTTAAAATAATCGTCGGCTTTACCACCGTAATAATCTCCATCCTTCAACATATCAGGATTATTGGTAGTAGTATTCCTTTTCATTAGCAGCATTTGCCACGAAGGGTTATTCACTTCACCTTCGGCATCGGAATGGATTAATTCGTAATCGTTCGTTACCAAATCAGGTTGGTAGAATACAAATTTCCTGTTTTTCTGTGTATTTAATGTATAATAATGCCAGATTTCATAAGGATATGCACTTGGATCGGATATTGTTTGTGTAATACTGTTTGGCGGTCCATACTCCAGGTAAACTCTTCCACGATCTGATTCATATCCTTTTTTAATGGAAGTGCTGAAAGCTTTATTCACCTTTAATACTTCAAGATAATATTTCGACCATGCAATGGCTGGATCAGCAGCATCGCGGCTTAACCAGAAACTATAAAAATATTGCTGAAGTGTTTTAAGATCAGCTGTCTTAAGATTACTTTCTGCAAATATCTTTTCCAGTTGTGTGGATATTGGATACGTTGATTTGATAAAATCTTTCAGTGTATCAAGATTTTTAATTCTATCAGTAAAAGTATTTGAAACATCAAGTGATGCAATATCCTGCAGATTGAAAACTGCAGCTGGATTGTTACGCTGGAAGAACATTTTATTGAATGCAACTTGCACGTTATCTTTATTCTTAACTTCAATTACAAGATTATAATTTCCTGAAGGCAGGTTGGTTATGTCGAATTCATTAAGCACAACTACCACTTTCTTAGGAGTCTCTTTTTTATATTTAAAATAATTCGTGATAGTTTTTTTCGTTTCATATGATTCAATATAATAATTAACCAGAAACTTATCATCTGCTTTTAGCACGCTATCAGTGTTGTAAACTTCAGCATAAAATGTCAAGTTATTCATTGTAGCAGGATAATAGTTTATGCTGAATGGCACCAGGTCATAACCACTTTTGGTCAGGACATTAGTAGTTGTAGCTTTTGTATAGGATTCCACCAATTGTATTCCAGAGACACACACTTTATCTTTAGGAAAACTGATAGTCATTGACTCGCTACTTTTATAAGCAACAGCATCAGGTTTGTTCTTATCAACAATCTGTATATCCATATCATAATCGCCTTCAGGCAAAGGAAAGCGCTGCTGGTCCATAAAAGTAAAATCAATCTTAGTTGTGTCCTCCACTTCAGGGCTTAACAGATCGGTTTTTTTAAATTCCTTAATAATATCATTCTGTTTGAACACCATCATTATCTGAACTGTAGCCTGAAATTTACCATCAGCATTTTTAATATACTGGACTGTTTTTCCAACCACAGAAAGGTAAGTTTCAATGTAAGGACCGTCGGCAGGGGAATTAAAAGTAGCATACGAAAGGTATGCCTGTAAATTTTTAGCATTAAGCCCATATGAAATGAGCAATAATGACAATATGATGTAAAACTTTTTCATAGTTTTAATATTTAGTACAAAATTAATGATTTTTGCTGAAAGCACCTAAATTATCATACCTTTCCGGCCTTTTTTATACATAAACAAAAGCCAGAAAATCATAAAGAAATTCAGTTTGGTTTCTTTCCTGCCGTCATCCTTTTTTGCATCAATTGCAGTACTATGATTAATTTTTGTTTCCATTTTACATCTGGTTTCGGTACAATATTACCTTACAAAGAGATAGCTAACAAGGAGCAATAAGAATACGGTAGCTTCCAGCAAGTTTACGGTAAGAATAAAAAAGAATAAGGTCATGTATATTCTAACTTCATGAAAATATTTTTTTGTGAGTTACAAAAAATGTGTATTTTCGCAACGGAGAGATGGCAGAGTGGTCGATTGCGGTAGTCTTGAAAACTATTGAGGGTAATACCTCCGGGGGTTCGAATCCCTCTCTCTCCGCTGGAACAAAAAAGCAATCTGATGAAAAGTCCCGAAATCCAATGATTTCGGGACTTTTGCTTTTTAGGGGCATCGCAGAAAAAAGCAAAAAAACCGGTTTCTGACTGGACTAACAGTTGGACTAACTAAATTTCCACCTTAGTCCAGTCAGATGATTTTTATTCACTGGAATTCAGTATTTTGCATTTTGTTTTAAGACCTGGTTTGTATAGTTTTAACCCATTAAAAAAGGAGATAATTATGACAAACAGAACACGAGTCGTTTTCTTGTTTTACATCAAGAGAACCAAGCTTCTCAAGAATGGAGAAGCTCCAATCTACCTGACAATAAAGGTGGACAAGGTAAGAGCCGAGCTGGCAATTATGAAATCTATTAATCCTGATCTCTGGAGTGTTGAAAAAAATGGCGCAACCGGAACTACGAAAGAAGCCAATGACATCAACAGCTATCTCAATCATATCAGGCTACAGGTGAATAATCACCTTGCAGCATTGCGTGATGAGGGTCGGGAGATTACTGCCAGGGGAATTAAAAATTCTTTTCTGGGAATCAATCCGGACGAAAAAAGAATTGTAGAAATCTTCGCCGATCACAATAAAAATGTGAAATTACTTGTAGGAAAAGATTTTGCACCTGCGACTTTGGAACGATACGAAACAACCCTACTTCACATACAGAGATATATACAAGATAAGTATCATGCTGATGATTTGCCGCTAACCAGGCTTGATCGTGAATTCATAACAGGTTTTGAAATGTTTCTGAAAACCAATCGTAGCTGTTCTCATAACACGACAATGAAGTACATAAAAAACTTTAAAAAGATCGTAAGAATATGCTTTGGAAATGGCTGGATAAAACTTGATCCTTTCGTAAATATTAAACTCCCTTTAAGAAAAGTCGATAAAGGGTTCCTATCAGAAGAAGAAATACGAGCTATCAGCACAAAACAATTCTCCTGCGAAAGGTTACAACATGTTGCCGATGTATTTCTCTTTGGCTGTTATACCGGGTTTGCATACTCCGATCTCAAGGGACTGACACCTGCAAACCTTGTCAGGACTGAAGACGGGCAAATATGGATTCATGCAAAAAGATTAAAGACCGATAACGATTGTCATGTACCACTTCTACCTGTCGCTAAAAAAATAGTAGAGAAATATAGCAATCATCCTTACTGCAAAAAAAATAATGTGCTGCTACCGGTAACGACAAATCAAAAGCTAAATGCATATTTGAAAGAAATCGCTGACCTATGCGGAATAACAAAAAACATTTCCACGCACATGGCCAGACATACATTTGCAACTACTGTCACACTTAACAATGACATACCTATTGAGAGTGTTTCAAAAATGCTTGGACATAGTTCTATTAAAATGACGCAGGTTTACGCTAAGCTACTGGATAAAAAAGTTGGTAAGGATATGCGTAAGCTTCAGGACAAGTTTGAACCGGAAAAGCCAAAGATAAATTTTGAAATAAATCTGAATTGATCTATGAGAGCCCTGTTATGAAGCAGGGCTTTTTTTGTAACTAAAGTTATGGATTCGAGAAATTAAAATATCATTTTGCTGATATGCTTGCATTCTGATCATAATGTTGACTTCAACAAAATGATCATTAATTTTGTTCAAACTGTACATTTATTTTTAACAAAGTGTACAAAATTCTGTTCAAAATGGAAAAGCAAACATTAACAAGACAGGAGCTATATGATCTGGTATGGTCTACTCCTTTGACAACATTGGCCAAGAAATTTTCAATTACAGATGTGGGGCTGAGGAAGATTTGTATTAAAATGAACATTCCATTACCAAAGGTGGGACATTGGGCAAAGGTAAAATACGGTTATCCGGTTGAAAAAAGAAAATTGCCAAACAAAAATTCCTGGAAAAATGAGATTGAATTAAAGATAATTAAAGAAGGTGAAACAAAGATACCAGGTATGCTTTCCTTATATAATGAATTAGAAAATGAAATTATTAAGAAAGAAGGAGATTCAGTTGTAGTGCCTGATCAGCTTATTACCCCTCACCCATTCATTGTGGCTTCAAAAGAATTTTATACCAATAAGAAAATTAAATGGGGTACAAAAGAATACGACCGCTTAATTAAAGACACTGTAAATATTGAGGTATCAAGTGATCTTGTTGAAAGAGCATTACGGATCATGGATACATTAATTAAGGTAATGGAAAGTAGAGGACATAAAATTATTATTCAGGACAGATCAACAATTGTAAAGATCCAGGAAGAAGAAATAAAAATAAGGATCCGGGAAAAGTATAATAAAATTCCAAAGCCTTCAAATTATAGTTGGCAGGAATATGATCATGTACCTTCAGGAATACTTTCGTTTTGCATTGATGAAAGCTATAAGCAAATTGTTTTGCAAGATGGCAAAGTTCAATTAGAAAAACAATTACCGCGCATCATTGCAAAGATTGAAATAAAAGGTGAAGAAATGAAAAAATATAGAATTGAATGCGAAATATACTGGGCTAAGGAGAAGGAAAGAAAACGTATTGAAGAACTAAGAAGAAAACGAAAAGAAAAAGAATTTTCAGATGTCAAGAATCTCTTTATGGAATGCAAACAATGGCAAGAAGCACAAGTGCTGAGAAATTATCTGAATGAATCCGAATCTTTCGCAATGCAAAAAAATAAAATGACAAAAAAATTCAAGAAGTGGTTAGAATGGGCCAGAAAAAAAGCAGACTGGTACGATCCTTTTATTTTAAAACGGGATAAATACCTTGATGAAAGTGACAAAGAAGAATTATTTGCTAAAAAAAAGCTCAATCAATTTGGCACCAACTATTACTGAAGGGCTGAAAAAGAGCGTTCATTCTGGCAAAAAAGTTTTTACGCCAAGAAATAAGTGATTTTAGTAAAACGCTCTGTACATAATCCACTTCAAAATTCATGAATGACCAAAAAATTAGAATATACTCTTACTAACGTTTGCTAGTAAAACCATTTTATTAGCAAATGTGAGATAGTGAAATGCAAAAAAACTCAAATGTTGACTTGTGATCCGAATCAAGCCAGATTTTATCCTGATTTAAATCTATTTTACCATAATCTTGCCATAATCCTACCACTTTCCTGCCATAATCCTGCCATAATTCTGCCATAATTCTGCCATTTTCTTACCGAAATTCTACCGAAAAATTACTTTTTCCTGTTTTTATTGATGTGCTTCAACAACCTGTCAAAGTAATCATCAAAATTTTCATCAGAATTTTGTGGAAGATTTTGCAATGTGTCAGCAACAAGATCAAGAAGCTGATTATATAGCTTGAAGTTTTCTTCAAGAATCTTTTCATCACCGGTTTCCCAGTAATGTCCTTCATCCCTCATTTTAAAGTTTTGTAAATACTTTTTACTAATGTATCTAAGGATATGAATAATAAGTTTGTGTACTTGTTCTCCGGCATGCTGGGTCTTTGTAGCAATCATATACAAGTATTTTTGATAATCCGTATTTGAAGAATTTCCAAAAAACTTAAGGTGTGCTGAGTTGCTCATTCGACCATTTGATAGAAAACATAGAAAAACCGGTTCGCTTTCAGGTGGAATAAAATCAATACCATATATTTTATCAGAATATTCTTTATCAAATCCTAATTGAGGAAATTCTGTTTCATAAATTTTATAGTTCCAATCGTATGTTTTGGCAATCTCAGTAACTTCATCAATCATCTCGATCAATGAAGCTTTTGGATTGAATTTTCCGCTGTAGTGAATGCTTAATCCCATAACCGATTTTTTTATTTATTCCTGTTCCTCCTGACGATCACCAATAACGACAGGAATACTTTCCATTTCTTTTAAAATTTCAAGATATGAATATGGGTAAAAATTATTTGTATCTATGCCAATATCCTTGCTACGACCGGATGCCGGTAAATTGCCATGCGAATGACCGTATAGATGTATGCTACCCTTCGCCCATTGATTCCAAACCTTCATAGCATAATGACATAAAACAAACCGAGTATCATTGATAAGAATTTCAGTTCCAAATTCGTACACTTTCGTAAATAATGTCTGCAATTTTTCTTTCTTTCTTATCTCCTTATCATGGTTGCCAAGAATTAAATAAATATTTTTACAGTTGATCCTTTTTCTAAACCACTCTACATTCCTGTCGCCCCAGGCAAAGTCGCCCAGATGAAAAAGAATGCCATCCTCAGGAATTATCTCATTCATGTTTGTCACGAGTATGTCATCCATTTGTTCAATTGAATCAAAATTTCTGAAACCGCTTTTCCATTGGGAAACGGAAGGACCGACAATATTGGGGTGATGATAATGTGTGTCAGCGGTAAAGAAAATATTCTGATCTGTGAATTTAAGTGTACGCATACGATAATAATTTTATAATTCACCACGCTCTTTAAGTAATGAATACCAATAATAAAAAGCAGGTCTGTTAGTTTTTATAAAGCGATTAAGAAAATTGTATTTTGTATTTGCAATTGACCATGAAGTCATATCAACAGACTCTGAGTACGGCATGAAACTATCGGTAGCATCTTTTGAAAATAAGCAAAGGAGATATGCCGCTTTGGCGGAAGCTGCAATTGCTTCTTCGATATGAAACTTATGATTGGCAGCAAAGTGCTCTATCTTTTTGATACCTTGTTGCATTTCACCAAAGCCTTCTATGTCATGCCCTGGGCTGTTCTTTTCTCGCCGGGCAAGTATGAGTGCGGTTTGAAATACATCTTCAATAATATCGGCAACATTAACTTTATTATTTCTGTAGCCAATTTCCTTTTCTGCTGTAGAAAGAAATGATGCCCGGACAGTTTTAAAATCTTGTGAACGATCAATCAGAATTGAAATATCAAAAAGCTGCTTGATCATTTCTACATCTTTGTTTTTACCATAAGGAATGCCGGTTGTGACTGGTGCAAAAGCTGTAAGTTTATCTCCTAGTATACATTCAACCGATGGAATTCTGGCAGATGATATGGGCTCCGATGTTACCAGCCACTCGGATTCAATCGGACAAGAGCTTATGGTCGGGTAAGGATTAGTGCTGAATAGTACATCAAGAATAATTTCAGATTCTTTTCCCAAAAGTTGAGATTGAAAAAAAATCTCAAAATGGGCTTTTGGAATTTTGCTGTTCTTACTGCGTGGTTCATCCAGTTTCCATTTAGTAAAAAAGCCTTTTGAAACAATTTTATCAAGATGATCTTGTATTTCTTCTATACTTGATTCAGTTACAATATCAATATCTGTTGAGAACCTGTGGGTTTCTTGAAGCAGAAGCACAAGGGAAGTTCCACCTTTAAAAATGAAGTCTAGTCCTGAAATGGTAAGTTCTTCAAGAAGTGTTAATGAATGTATCATCTTATCGAGGATCCCAGGATCAGCATTTTTATATTTGCTGCGAAAGCTGGTGATACGACTTTTGTCAAAAGTTTCTTTCAATATCATTGCAATAGATTTTTTGGTATTAAAATTTCAGATATAAGAAAATCTTTAATTTCAGACTTCTGGTTACGGGTGGCAGCATATCGAAGTAATAAAGAAAAGTTGATGTTAAATTTACGCAGAGAAGTTGAAAAGATGTTTTTCAGTTCAGTGCCCTGGTAAAGGAACTGTATATCCCTGTCGCAAAATATATCAACAAGGATTTTTTCAAAAGCAGGTACATTAACATTTCTTATTTCATTAACAGGAGACCGGTAAATCATTTTTCTAACTAAAATACTTCGATTTGGACCGTTTGTATAATTCTGGACAATGTCTTTGCCGGGGTTTAGAAAAGAATTAAGACGATTATCTCTGAATAGATTGAAAGCCGTTTCAACCATATCGGATTCAGTTTCAAATATGATCGAGTAGTTAAATGGTTGGTGGTTCATGAAGTCATGCAACCAGCTTTGCGACCATATGCAGTAATTGATTTCTGGATAACTGGAAACAAATAACTGGGATATTTTTTTTATTTCATTTGTTATATCAGGAGAATAAGCCGGTTTCAAATTAAAAGAATAAATACCGCGTTTTATTTTCTGAAGGAGACCATTTTCTGACAGAACATAAATTCTTTGCCGAATAGCATCATCAGATAAAACCAGACCGCTTTTTTTAAGAATCCTTACAATTTCGGATTTTGTTATAAAATCGGAAGATTTACTATCTTTCCTGAGTAATTCTATGATTGTTTCGCTCATGAATGCATGTTTGATTTGATTATTGCAAAGATACTCACATTTGCTAATAAAACAAGAAAATTAGCAAATGTGAGATGTACTGAAAATTGTATTATTTTTTTTAATGATTTCAAATTATTGGCAGTAATTTATAAAAAGTGCCAATATTTTGGAATAGGAATAATCTGAAATCAATATTTAATTCAAAATTTTGGCAATTTTTACTTGAGATTGCCTTAGTTTTGAAAGATGGTAATACGTCCTATTGAAAATAACGTTTATTAACCCATAACTTACCTATTCTAACCTGATCTTACCATAATTCTACCGTAATCCTACCGTATTCTTACCGTAATCCTACCTGTTTTCTACCTTAAATTTACTTTTTGGGGATAAAGCAAAATGTACCATTTGACAATTTCTTTAAAAATTGTTAAACAATATGATCATGCGTTTAAATATTAAGAACATCTTGTTTAGAAATAACTCACTCAAATTGGAAAGTCCCAAGGACATTATGTCCTTTATAATGTCCTTAGAAAGATTTATTCCTTTCTTCATAGGTTCTCCAAGGACACTATGCCTGATTGATGTCGCTATAGAATATTAAGCGCAGGTTTATAATCTTTAATTGCGACAACATGTCGTTATTTATGTCGTGATAAACTCATTTTAGAAAAAAATACATTTTTTGAAGTGTAATTATCGGCAATTTTCAGAGAAATTGCCGATAATTACAGAATTTGGAATCTTAGAGTTCACAATTGTTCAACTCATATTGATATAATGGCATCCCCTCTGAAGTTTATGTTTTCATTGTACTTCACATACCCGAGTTGATTATTTACTAACTCTGTTTTACCAATGGAAAATGGTCGTATTGCTTGGTGATGATGACCAAAGACCCAATAATTAATTTGCGAGTCTTCAATAAAATCAAAAAGCTCAACGGCAAAAGCTTCATTTAAAGCATCACCTTTATATTTTTCAGGATAATTATAAAAAGTCGGAGTATGGTGTGTAACCACAATAATTTTTTCTGATTTATTTTGTTGCATTGCTTCTTTAAGAAAACTCAGACTTTGTTTATGCAAATAATTATAAATATTGGTTGTGAACAATTCACCATTAAAATTTATCCGGTGAAAATCGGACATGCTTTGCTTGATCACCAACTGTTTTTCAATACTGATATTCGTCCAGAGTGTGGTGAAAATAAATTTTGTATTCTCAATTTCAGCTTCCTGATTATTCACCAGAAAAACATTTTCTCTTATAGCTTCATTTAGTATTCCGGATCTTTCTGAAATGTCAGAATTGTAATATTCATGATTCCCCGGAACCCAATATGTAGTCTTAAAATGATATGAAACATAATCAAAGAAATCATTATGCTTCCGCATTACTGCAAAAGGAACAATATCACCAGCGAGCAATAGAATGTCACCATTCACTGGCAATGGATTCAACTTAAGGAATTCCTTATTTTCTCTAAATTCCAAATGAAGATCGGAACAATACTGGATTTTCATTGACTTACAAACTATTTATTGAACTTTTTAATATCACTGTAAAATTTTTTATGCAAAATTACATTTTCAAAGCTGAAATAAATCTAAAATAAAACTGGAATGTCTTTTTTGATCCGATTTTAACCCAATCTTAGCATTATCCTAGCACTATTTTACCACAATCCTACCACTTTTCTACCCTTTTCTTACCCTATTCCTGCCATAATTCTGCCACTTTTCTACCTAAAATTTACTTTTTTATTATTCTGTCAATTAGACCGAAAGAATTTTTAGATTTGTAGTATATGAAATTTAAGAATCCATTTTAATTATGGGAGCGGATATAACAACATTATTGGCTGTTGAAGCTTTTATCCTTGAACACGCAAGAAATTTGCGGAATATGAAAGTATTACTTGATGTTGATGTGGCAAGTATATTTAATGTTAGTCAGGAAGAGCTTTATAATGCTGTGAAAAAAAACCGGAAACGCTTTCCTCCTGATTTTATGTTTCAACTTATTGCAGAAGAAAAAAAAGAACTATTATTATCAGGCAAAAAAATATTTGCTTTCTCTCAAATGGGAATCATGATGTTAGGCGGACAATTGAAAAGTAGCAGGGCCATAAAAACTCATATGCAATTAATAGAATTATTTGTTGGAAGTATGCCAAATAAAGTTTTTGATATCTTATCAGGGTTGCAAAATCAAAATAAAGAAAAATAGTAACAAATTTATGTCTGGGATGCGGAATCTTTCATATTATCTCAAGTGTTTTACCAGTCTCCGAAGGGATTATAGTTTTGGAGGGGCTCCGCATAAACCTATTTTACTATTAGCTGTCATCGAAAATATTGAACAAGGATTGATCAAAGATGAAAAAATCTTTATCACTCCTGATCTGGTCGCATCATTTAAAAGTAATTGGTCAACATTCGTAGTTTCAAAACACACCATGAAGTTTGCCATGCCTTATACTTATATGTCTGGCGAGCCTTTCTGGAATTTAATTCCCAAACAGGGTTATGAGTTTATTGTAAAAGCAAGATCCTCGCTGGAATCCTTTACAAACCTTAATGCAGCTATTGCCTATGCATTATTGGATAAAGAACTGTTCCTGCTTCTGTATGAAAAACAAAACAGAGATTTATTCCGCTTCACATTATTGGATAAATATTTCCCTGATAGAAAAACAGATCATGCCGAAAAACAAAACTACATTTCCCAGGTTTCTCAGGAAATTCTTGAAGATACTTCGGAAGAGTATCGGAAGACGGTTGAAATAATACAGAATAATTTATCACAAGAAGAATATTGTGAAGAACTATTTGTACGTGGAAGTATTTTTAAACGAGAAATTCCAAAAATATACAGGAACACTTGTTGCATAACGGGATTAAGCATTAGTGCAACTTTCAGTATTTCCATGATTGATGCCTGTCATATAATCCCTTTCAGTGAATCGCATGACGATACTATTTCCAATGGACTTGCATTAAGTCCAAACATGCATCGTGCATTTGACCGGGGATTGATTACTATTGACGAGAATTACAAAGTGGTTGTATCTGGAAAATTTAATGAGGATTCTTCAAGTCCTTATTCAATAAAGCAGTTTAATAATCATACAATATTGTTACCCTTGAACAATAAATACTATCCGGAATTGAAAAATCTTGGATGGCACAAAGAAAATGTTTTTAATCAATAATCTCTTGGAATAATCGACTCTAATGATAGATCAGATACTTTATATTGATGTTGAGGCTGACAAAAACGGAAAAATTCTCGATGCCGGAGCTATCTTCAGTTGGATATTTTGTAATATCTGTAAGCGTTTTTAATGCCAGGCTATGATCCGTTTTCCAGTTTCCCTTTTTTATCCATTTTACTGATCTTAATTTTTGATGACGAGGTCTTGTTTTTTCATAGTAATAATCTGATGTGACTTCACCATACCCAAGTAATTCACCTCTTCCTTTTTTTACAATTATAATATCACCTTTAGATATTCCTTCTTTGAAATCGAAAAGTGCTGATGCATCATTTTTCTTAGAACCATCAGTTTTTTCAAGTTCCTGCAGTTTTAATTCAATATCAGCTTTTGTTTTATAATTATTCAAGTCACCTGCACTATCCCAACCAATTCCCATTATATTATTGTCATAATATTCATCCCACATTTCGGCATTTTCACCTGGGGCATACAACCAGTATTTTTTTGAACTTTTGTTTTCAATTAATTTTAAGACAGCAAGATATTGAGCTTTTGTGGTGGGGAAATTTGTGCCCGGAGTGCCGCCAGGAATGCCTAGTTCAATCATTTTTTCCTTTAAAATGGGATTGTGAATTAAATTATAATCTAATTTTAAATGAACTCTTTCTTGCAATATATTTTCATCCGGGTTAGAATAGTAATCTGCATCAGGACTAACATCAATAAATGAAGACACATTTGATATTATTGTTGCCATTGCATAAATACCTGGTTTTTCTCCTCCAACTCTAAGGATTACCTTATCCCCAATTGCAATTTCTTTGCTATGCTGATTAACCATCCACGTATTTAGAACATTATTTTCTAAAGCATCAAAAATCCTATAACCTTTAGTAGTATTGCCTTGGAAAACCCAATAGTTTACATTATTCTTATTCCCTTTTATTTCGCGAATTTTATCGCCAATATTTTCTTCAAGGTACAATAATGCATCTTTTAATTGCTCCATCAAATTTTCAGAAAAAGGATCAATGGGCTCAGAATAACTGATGCTTTGTGAGTTTCTCCAGGGGAACCATATAGCTTTTGAAGGCAGTTCTTTTATATTGAGATTGAATTTATCGGCTTCTTCTTTTGTGCCCTCAAAATGTATTTCAACATATAATTTTTTATGACGTTTGGTAATTTCATAATGCGCTATTGAATCCTTAATAATTTTCAGATGATCGCTTACCCACACATAATTAAATGTTTCATTAACATTACTAAAAGTGAATTTGTTTAATATAGTATCATCGTGAGAAAGGTATTCCTTGAATTCATCAATAATATTTTTCAAATTTATATCAGCAGGTTTCTGTTTATCATACAACCAGCTGAAAAATTGATCAATTTCAATATGAAGACTGGTTTTTGTTCTTTGACCTACAATTTCAGCGTATTTCTGAATAATAGGAAGAATAGCAACATTATAGCGCTTGAAAAGCTGACCAAATTTTTCACTTTTTACTTCTGCTATGTCAACTCCTAATGTTTTTAATGCATTAATGGATCTTCTATTGTAGAGCACATATTGATCAGGTAAAGCATAAGCAACTAATTCGCTTATGGATGAATCAGCGAAGAAGGGCAAGGGATAGTTCCCTTTATATTTTTTAAGCAGATTATTAATTTTTATATCAATCTCATCATCCCCGAATTTGATATATGCAAAATTCTTTCTGTAATCTTCAATAGAGAGATTTGGCCTCCCTAACGCATTCTTTTTTGCAATAGGTAATGAATTAAAAGCATGAAGATGATTTCCCATTTCCTGAAAATCTTCCCATTCTGCCTTTTCCAGATTCTCTTTTTTGAAAAAGTTGCTGAAAAAATTGAAATTAACTTCCAGCCATGGTCTTCCCTGAAAGTAGCTGTCTGCTTGCTTTTCAAATTCTATTATTTGTTTTTCTATTTTTTCATTCATAATAATTATATTAGAATTTCAAAAAACTTATGACTGATAATTTAATTAGCATATTTTATAAATTGTGATTAGTTCAAACCAGAATCATTCAATAATAATTTAGTAATTATGGAATGTTTATATTTCTTTGATAGAGTATAAATCATTGATAAAATTATTTCCAATTGTGTTGATTAATTTAAGGCAAAACATACCGGAGAAAGAATCACCTTTCAAATGAGTAATGTGATTTCTCAGATATTCTAAGTTTTTTTTCATTTCATCTGTTAAATTTAAATGTTTTTTTAGAATGGCCCATTCCAGATATGGTTTAAAGTTCTTTTTACTTTTATTATCTGGGTTTTCTTCCTGGTATTTTAAACTTAAAGCTAATTCAAAAGTCTGGTAACATTTTTCAAGAGCAACATCAGTAAATTCATATTCAAAGTATGAATATTCCAGTAATTTACGAATGATGATGAATCTTCTCTTTATTGAATCCGGAACATTTTCATTGAATTGAAAGCAAGGAATAATATGTTCGCAAAAATCGGTAAACGTTTTTCCGTTTTTAACAATACTCCAAATAGGTGATGGTTCAAATTTATTCATTAAAAAAATTAGTCTATATATACAAAGACATTTTCATTCATTATATTAAAATCTTTTGGTTCGCCTATATATGAATTTATCTGATAGGTGCAATTAATACATTTTGCTTTTTGAAGCCTTGTTTTATTGACAGCCAAGATGTCACAAGGGTAATAATTCAACAGCGTTTGCAAACCGCAACAAGGACAATTATAAATTTCATAATAAATGCCAGTGTTTTTTAGAGCTATTGCTTCTTGTATAACATTCTGTATTTTTCTGCCTTCGTAACCTTGATGCATTATTTCATACGTTTTTTCATCCCCCCATTCGCCCATAAAATATTTGTTATGGAAAGATGCACGCCCCAGCTCTTTCAGGTGGCAGATATAATTCAAGGTTTTTATAAAATCATCTTTTTTGTTTATGTCTTGATAATTAGAATCTAATTCTATTGCTTCTAATTCCTTTAAAACATTTAAGCGACAATGAGTATTTCTATCTAAGAAAATTATTCTTTCCTCAATAGATAGAATATCCGAAATCAAAGGGATTATGTGATTTACCCATAATAAATCGAGTGCAAAATCTTTTGGAATGCCTTTGCCATTATGAAGCATATTGTTTCTTAAATCCAGAATCTGATTTATGGTTTCAATATGACTGCAAAAAAAATGGTACTGTTTTTTTACTTTTATTTCTTCAGGAAGCTTGTCATCATTTTTTATTAATAATTCAAGACGTTTAACTACTTCGCTAAATGGAATGGTATTTTTATTTGCGAAATCATTGACGTTATAGTTCCAAAGAATTGCATTGATCAAATCTATTTCTTTATTCAATTTACCTTTAATCAAAACAGGATGAATTTCTTCTAAAAAATCAGTAATATACAATTCCAGAAACATTTGAAAATGGATAATTGAATTGTAACAATTCATTATATAATTATGACCGTTTGCTGAGTTAAGCTGAACATCGGTATTGTTTAATATAATGAAATGACAAAGCTTAAAATCAGAACCCCATCCACTTTGAAATGTTTGATAGTAATTTTTAAGGGCTTCACCCAAAACAGCAAATTTGGCTGCTGGTTTAATATCGTAACCTTGTCCAAGCTTCAATTCATTTTCTTTCAGAAACTTTTTAAGATTATACATAAGAAATATTTGAGGGTTTATAAATCTGTACTTCCTTTTTTTACCAACTCTTCAGCTAACATCTTCGCCTGAGTTATCACCGTTTCCACTGCTTTTTCCTGCATGTCGGGTGGGTAGCCATATTTGCGTAAAATGCGGCGGATATTACGACGAAGAGTGGCCTGGACACTTTCTTTGATAGTCCAGTCAATGGTAGTATTAGTGCGAACACTTTCAAGAAGTTCTTTTGCAATATGGCGAAGTGTATCATCACCTAAGATGGAAACAGCGCTATTGTTTACTTCCAATGCCGTATAGAAAGCATATTCCCTAAAATCTAAACCAAGTAGTTCACCTCTGCGGTCGGAATTTTTGATCTCTTTTGCCAAAGGGATAAGAACTTTTTCAAGGAATTCCACTGTATCAATCATGCCATTGTGATAGCGTTTGATAGCGTCTTCCAGCATTTCGGAGAACTTACGACTCTCAACAAGATTGATTTTAGTACGTTGACGAATTTCGTCTTTGAGTAATTTTTTTAGAAGTTCAACTGCAAGATTTTTATGAGGCATGTTTACCAATTCCTGCAGGAAACGCTCATCTAAAATTTCAATATTTGGCTTTTTGATACCTGCTGCATCAAAAACATCAATTACTTTATCGGCGGTTATGGCTTCTGAAATGATCTGCTTTATTGCGATTTCAATTTCGTCATCTGATTTGCCACCTTCGTTCATGTCTGCTATTTTTACTAAACGAGCTTTGATCGCTTGAAATAGTGCAACATTATCACGGATGGCCATTGCTTTTTCGTGAGGAACTGAAATCGCAAATGTCTTTAACAAATTTTTTGTGTTTTCAACAAATGACTGTTCACCATTTTCCTGACTGAAAATGTAATCCACAATCAAAGGAATATATCTCAGCTTTTCTTCTGGTGTCAATGCAAAGAATTTTTTCCAGTCGAAATGTCTCAACTGATATTCGATTGCTTCAAAATATTCAAGCATTTTTGCAACAGCTACTTCCTGATCAAGAGTTGGTCTTCCTTCTCCACCACTTGAAGTATATTCGGCCAATGCCAATTTTAACTCCTGTGCAATACCCAGATAATCTACAACCAGCCCACCTCGTTTATCATCAGTAAAAACCCTGTTTACTCGGGCAATGGCTTGCATAAGCGAATGTCCACGCATGGGTTTGTCAATATATAATGTATGCAAGCATGGCGCATCAAAACCAGTGAGCCACATATCACGGACAATAACTAATTTCAAGCTGTCAGCTGGATTCTTCAAACGTTCGCCGATTGCTTTTCTTCTTTCCTTATTACGAATGTGAGGCTGCATATGTAGTTCATCACTTGAGGAACCAGTCATGATTACTTTAATAAATCCTTTATCATCATCCTCGTGATGCCAGTTTGGGCGTATTTTAATAATGGCATCGTACATCTCAACACATATTCTACGGCTCATACACACGATCATTGCTTTGCCATCAAGCACAGCATTGCGTTGTTCAAAGTGATTGACCAAATCTTCAGCAATTTTTTTGATACGGTTGGGGTTGCCTACAATGGCTTCTAATCTTGACCACTTAGCTCTTAATTGCTGGCGTTGTGTTAATTCTTCGCCTTCTGTTACTTCTTCAAATTGCTCGTCAATTGTGACTTTTTCATCTTCTTCAAAATGAACTTTTGCTAATCGACTTTCATAATAAATTGGAACGGTTGAATTGTCTTCAACAGCTTGCTGGATGTCGTAAATATCTACATAATTCCCAAATACAGCTTGTGTATTCCGGTCGTTGCTTTCAATAGGTGTGCCTGTAAAGCCAATGTATGATGCGTTTGGCAATGCATCACGTAGGTGTTTTGCGTAGCCGTCAATAAAATCATACTGACTACGATGTGCTTCATCGGCAATGACAATAATATTTTTACGAAGGCTCAATGCTTTTATTTCAGCACCGATATACCTTGCATTAGATTCCTGAATTCCATTTGTATTTCCAATAATGTCATCATCCATTGGCATAAACTTCTGAATGGTTGTAAACACAATACCACCGGAAGCAACACTCAACAATGTGCGCAAATGCTTTCTGTCTTCTGCCTGCTGTGGTTCTTGTCTTAGCAGTTGCTGGCAATTAGTGAAAGTATCAAAAAGCTGATCATCGAGATCATTTCTATCAGTCAAAACTACAATAGTGGGATTATTAAGAGCAAGAACAAGTTTTCCAGTATAAAAAACCATACTTAAACTTTTTCCGCTGCCTTGTGTATGCCAGATAACACCAGCCCTGCGATCGCCTGATTCGGCCGTAGCAAGCTGTGTTGTGCTTACGGCTTTATTAACAGCATAATATTGGTGGTAGGCTGCAATTTTCTTTAAGGTTTTTTCTTTGCTTTTTTCAAAAACAATGAAATGACGGATCAAATCGAGCAATGTTCTTTTGTTCAACATCCCATTAAACATAACTTCCATTTGCGGCTGCAAATTATCGGAAGTTGTTTTACCATCTTTCGTTTTCCAACTGCTGAAACGGCTCCAATCGCTGGTGATTGTGCCGAATTTTGCATCCCAGCCATCGCTGGCAATAAGTAATTCGTTATAAGTGAATAATGAAGGAATGGCTTGTTTGTATGTTTGAAGCTGGTTGAAAGCAGATTTTACTGTAGCAAGTTCATCGGTAGGATTTTTCAATTCAATTACTACCAAAGGCAAACCATTAATAAAAATAATTAAGTCCGGACGCTTGTTTTGATTATTTTCGATAATAGTAAACTGGTTGATTACAAGAAATTCATTACGCTCAGGCTCATTGAAATCAACTATATACACTTTATCACCCCTGATTCCATCTTTGGTTCTGACTTCCACATCTACACCTTCAGTAAGGTATCGATGAAAGGTTTCATTATTGATTAATGCATTTGGACTATCAGTGCGCAATATTTTTTTTAGAGCATCTTCTCTGGCATCTGCTGAAATAAATGGATTGAGCTTGTCAATTGCATCCCTCAAACGGGTAACAAGAACGACTTCACTATATTGACGTTCAGGATGAATCCCATCAACAGATATGTCCGGACCCAAAGCATATGAATACCCTAAACTCTGCAGGTATCGGATTGCAATTTGTTCTATTTCGTTTTCAGTAAGCGGATTCATTTTTTACCTTCTAATCTTTTTACTTCTTTATCAAAATCAGATATATAATTTTGATCCTGTGTTTTCCTAAATTTTTCAAACTCATGTTCTGCCTTCAGTTTTGCTTCTAATGCTGTTACCTTTCCTTTGTCTTTAAGTATGGGGAATTCAGAAAGTTCCAAAAACTGATGAAGAAACTTTATCCAATCTTTCATTGTTGTTGAAATACCACGCTCAGCCCTGCTTTCAGCTAAATCAAGATATGCAGAAACTAAACGATTGAGTTCTTTTATATGTGCTTCGTTCAGGTAATTCTTTGCGATATTTATATCTGATTTTAATATTTTTCCATCCGGGGCCTGTTTCCAGTTTGTCAAACCCATATAGATTTTTTTTGCATCGGCAGATGTATAAATAATTTCTGCTGCTGTTTTACCAGTGATTGCCCAGTGAAGTTTATTCTGTACGCTTGCAAAAAAGTCATTTGTAAAAGGTGAATTTTTATCATAATCAATGGAAAGGGAGTAAATGTCTGTAATTTTCTGATAGAATCGTCTTTCACTTGCCCTAATCTCCCTTATACGTTCAAGTAGTTCTTCAAAATAATCCTTACCGTAGTTTTTACCTTGTTTCAAGCGTTCATCATCCATTACAAAACCTTTGACAATATATTCTTTCAGCGTTTTTGTAGCCCATATACGGAACTGTGTTGCCTGATAGGAATTGACCCTGTAACCAACGGCAATGACTAAATCAAGATTATAAAAAGTGGTAAGGTATGATTTGCCATCTTTGGCAGTTGTTTCCATTTTGGAAATAACTGAACTTTCTGAGAGTTCCTGGCTGTCAAAAATATTCTTTATGTGTTTGCTGATTGCAGGAACTTCAACACCGAACAATTCAGCCATGCGTTTTTGAGTGAGCCAAAACGTTTCATTATGAAATACTACTTCAATATTCACAAGCCCTTTCGGGGTACTGTACAATATAATATTTGATTGTTGCATAATTAATTTTCTATTACCTCAATTTCTTTAACTATTATATTAAAATGGCAAATCATCCATTACATTCGTTTGCTCTTCAATTACAGGTTTTGGAAATTTTACCTTATAATATGAATTTATAAATAACCCAATGGTTGCAACACTATTTATAATGAAATAGGTGTATAGGGGATCTTCAATAACATATTCATCCTCGGTTTTCCCGTGTACGTTTGTTTTTTCACTTCTTAATTTTTCTATACTCTGATTTGCTGCCAATAATGAACTACTTATTGTCTTTATTTCAGTTGGCATGTCTGAATTAGGAAAAAGTTGAAATACTTTAAGAATTTCTGAAACTAAGGCGTATAGTGTTTCTGTTCCTTTTATCTTACTGTTAATTCTTTCGTCTTTTAAAATTTCTTTAATTATGCTTTCCAGAGCGGAATTAGCCAGACCTACTGCAATGTCGGGGTGCGTTTCAATTTGCTTAAATGCTTTCTCGAATGTTGAACTTGCAGTTTTATACTCTGCTTTTATTTCGTTTCTGAAAACAGGAATTGAGGGGATAAAATCCGGTGTTTCAACACCAAGATCAATGGCAATTTTTAATAAGGTTTCACCATCAATATTATTCAAAGTCTTAGTTAAATCAATGTTCTCACTATTGTCAACATAAATAGTAAAGTTTTCAGAAAAGTTATTCCACTCATTATTGACCTGATGCCATTTGTCAATATAAAATCTCACATTGCGATATTTACTAGTAGGGAATAAGCTCCATAATACAGCTTCAATATCTGCAACTAATTTCATTTGATATTTTGGAGAAATAGTATCTTCCATATCTATTCTTTAATTTCAATTTTGCCGCTCATAAGTTTTGGCAAAAGACTATCACGAATCTGGGTGAGAGTTTGATTCTCAATTTTTATTTCAAATTTCTTTTCAAAAAGAGGTTTAATCAAATCATTAAATAGTTTGATGATTTCAATATTGGGAATTACTACATCATTAGCCAAAGCCTGATTTCTATTCAAGCCAGGAACAGCACTATCAGATGTAATTTTCTTAAAATCTTGATTGATCAATAAAAAATAGTGATAAAACAATCCAGGAATCCCAATCAAATCTTTTACGAAAAAAGTTGTATCAATTGGAAAGAAATTTTCATCCAACCAGATTACTTCGCCGATAGTTCCTTTTCTTCCTATTACTATTCCTGGAGCTTTAACTAAGAATTCATTATGAAAATCTACAATACCATTTGATCCAACAACAGGATATTTGCCTTTTATCCTATTTTCTGATATAAGGGCTTTGCCATATTGTAATTCCAAAATTTCACCGAGCTTCCCAATTCTCCATCCTTTTGGTAGCCCGTTAACAATTGTACCATCAAATCCCGGGAAATTAAATTTCATAAACCACTCCTTGAAAATGGCTTGTGCCAATGCTTCCAGGGTTTGATTCATTTGAATGTTGAGTTCGATTTTGTTATCTATAGAAGAAAGGATGGACGCGATTTGTGTTTGTGTATCTTTATCAGGAAAGATAAACTCCACTGTTTTTAATGTTGTTGCAGATATTTCGGCAAAAGTCGTTCCAGTTCCTAATGATTTCAAATATTCAACATTATTTTTTAGCAAGTAATATAAAAACTGGTGATCTAACTTTTTTTCATTTACAACAAAACTCTTGAATCCCTGATTTGTACACATTACATTCTCTGCAATTGCTAAATAACCTATTGGCGCACGAGAGGTTAATAATACAGCTCCTTTGGGAAGTAATTTGGCACTTGAGTTTCTTAAACCTTCTTCAGAAATTAACCGCTCACCTTCTTTAATATATTTAAAATTGTAATTTGTCAAATCTCTGGGCGTCAACCAAGGAATATCCCCATTCCAATACTCATCAATATTTGTCGAAGGAGTGCCCCCTCCAATTATTTCTGCCAATTCACCTAATCTAAATATTTTCCAATTACTCATATTTATAAAGTTAGGTGATGAGAATAATCTATATCTAATAATTCCTGTGATTCATCAAGTGTTGATTTTATTTCAATTTCAACTTCCCGAACCTCTTCATCCCATTTATAGTAAAACTTTGCTTTTGTGAAAAAAGAAAAAGATGGAATATCCTCTTCACTTTGAGGAATATTTTTAATAACACGATCACAGAATTCTATTATTTCATACTTTTCTATAGGTTGATCAATCTCGTCAATTTGGATCAGAGTTTTAGTATCTAATTCTCGAGTTAGGGTGTCTTTAAAAATATCCGACTTTGCATATACAATAATGCTTTTAAATTCTATTTGTTCTTCGTAAAATTTAGTAAGTTGTAATATAACATTATCCAGTTCCTTTTCAATATAAATATACCGTTCCCATTTAGTCTCAAAATCTTGAATGCAATTTTCTTTATAATCAGTATCTTTAGTAAAAAAAATAATTTTGTCAAAGTCCTTTACTTTTTCGTAATGCATCAAAGTTTCCCAAACTACATTATCCTTAAAACCCGCATCACTAAATTGACCAGTTTTCGAGAATGGAGAAAGGACATTTTCTCTGCCAACTACTTTATCTAACATATGCTTTAACATTACTGAAGCATGTTCATCCTTATAATGAATCGTATTAATTTTTCTTGATTCAAAATATTTTCCTGCCTCCTTTTCAATATATTCCATACAATTAAAGCCATCTTCGTTTACAATTAAAGTATCAGCATTTACATGAGGTAGCCCTTGCATCCTTTTCCTTATCTCATTAAGCTTAGCAATGTCTCTTCTATATTGAATTTGTTTTTGACTTTTTAGTTCTTCAATTACCATTTGTGGAACTGCAAGAAAAATATTTTCTTCAAGATAATTTTCTTTAATAAAACTTATAATTGTTTCGTATGGTTTCCCAAAAACAAATGAACTATATGCAATTTTACCAGCCTCTATATTTCTAAGTGCATTGGTGTCAAAAAAAATAAGCGCTTTAGTGCTATAACTCATAACCTATTTTTTTTAAATTAATTTTAATGACGGTGTCAATAGTAGATGCTTTTTGCATTTGTTCGCTCAATGATTTTGTGAGTTTTTCCATTTTCTCATCAAATGGCTGTCCGTCATCTTCAGACTCTTTAAATTCTATATAGCGACCAGGTGTAAGTAGGTGATTGTTCTTTCTTATTTCTTCAATATTTGCCGATTTACAAAAGCCTGGAACATCCTTATATTTTGCTTCCCATTCTTTGCTACGCCAGTTGTGATAAGCGTTTGCAATATTTTCAATATCTTCATCAGTAAGCTCTTTTTGTTTTCTACTAATCATAGTACCCATTTCCCGGGCATCAATAAAAAGAATATTGTTTGAGCGATTACGGAATTTGCTATTTGTTTTATTCCGGGATAAAAACCATAAACAAGCCGGAATTTGCGTATTATAGAACAATTGGGGAGGCAGAGATACCATACAATCCACCAAATCATTTTCAATTAATTCACGTCGGATTTGTCCTTCTGTAGCGGTATCACTACTCATACTGCCGTTTGACAAAACAATACCAGCGCTTCCGTTTGGCGCAAGTTTGCTTATGAAATGCTGTAACCAGGCATAGTTTGCGTTACCACTTGGAGGAATGCCATATTTCCATTTATGAGTTTCCGCAGGAATTATATTATAATCGCTCACATTAAAGGGAGGATTTGCCAGGATATAATCAACTTTAAGTTCTGGGAACTTGTCAGCCATAAAGGTATCACCTAATTCTATCTTAGCATCAATTCCGCGAATGGCAAGATTCATCTTGGCGAGTTTGTATGTAGTAGGATTGCTTTCTTGACCAAAAATTGAAATCTTGCCTTTTCGGTTTTCATGCATCTCAATAAAACGCTCACTTTGAACAAACATTCCACCGCTACCGCAACAACCATCATACACGCGCTTTTCGGCTTCAGGCGCTAAAACTGCAACCAATAGTTTGACTATACTTTGTGGGGTATAAAACTGTCCACCTTTTTTGCCTTCAGCATCTGCAAATTGCCCCAGGAAATATTCAAACACAAAACCTAATACATCTTTTCCTTTGCTTCCACCATTATTATTTAATGAAATTGAGCCAATCAGATCAATAAGTTCACCGAGACGTTGTTTATCAAGAGCTGGCCTTGCATAATCCTTTGGCAAGACACCTTTTAAAGATGGATTGTCTTTTTCAATTGCATCCATGGCATCATCAATGTCCTTGCCAATAGTAGGAAGCTTAGCTCTTCCCTGCAAATAACTCCAGCGTGATGAAGGAGGAACATAAAAAACTGATTCGGAAAGACAAATATCCTTTACTCCGGCTGTATCCTTTTCCCAGGCTTCGCCAATTTCTTCTACAAAAAGATGTACAATATCATCAAAAGCATCAGAAATATATTTTAGAAAAATTAATCCAAGGACCACATGCTTATATTCTGCTGCATCCATGTTATTTCTTAGCTTATCTGCAGCAGCCCAAAGTGTTTTTTCCAGTTCGTTTCGGTTCATAATAAATGATAATTTCAAATATAGCACAAATCTAACATTTATCTTTTAACATTCAAATTCATTTTAATATGGTAAATGCAAATCACTTTTCTGGAAAGTAAAGTTAATAGGAGGGATTTGTCGATTTTAAAGAAAGCAAGGCTCTGTCTCAGTGGGAAAATGGTAATATACTTCCTTTGTAGCTAATTTGCCATCAGGATCAATTTTTCCAAAAACGAATTCCTTCTGAGGTTGTTTAATAATCTGATAATACTCCTTGAAATTATTAATAGCTGTTTCCACAGAGTTTCGTACATCATTCTTAAAAATAGATCTTATTGTAATAGTTGTCCTGTGATTTACATCACCATTATCTTTAAAAATATTCCAACCAGCTCCGCAACTATATACTAGATAGTTTGTGATAATTTCTCGATCATGTTCGTCTTTTATCTGTTTATTTACTGCTACTGTCTTATCATCATAGTAAATGATCTTGAAATCTTTTAGAGAGATATTATTTGCAACTAACGAAAAGGCTTTTTCTATATATTTATTCGATTTATCTTTTTTATTATCGGAGCAAATACAATTAGAGATTATCGTCGTTCTTTGTGGCCCATTTGGATTATATGCGCATAAACACTGGAGCAGGGGAGTGAGGTTATTTTCAATCCGCTGGTTTGTATCATTTCTTAAAATGAATAAATCTAAAATAAGCATCTGATTAAATGGATGAGAGAATTGATTTATTTGATTCCAATCGTAAAAACAAAATGCATTTGATCTATCATTACCGGGCGTCATTTCACTTATATCTCTATTTATTCTGACCTTTGTCCACTGCTTAATAAGATTATTGTTATTTATAAAGAGAAAATTATGTTTTTCTGTCAAAAGATCACAATCAAGATCATTACTTAATAAGAAAAGTTTTGATGGATCTCCATCCTTCAGAAAAACTTCATCATTTATTTGCGACATCCAGGTTTTGTCACATTTAATTGACGGATTTATTTCTAAAAGATCATTATAAAATTCATTTATATCGCTTAACTCATATAATTTATTTATGTCATCAGTATCAATAAATATCTTTACTCCTCTAGCTTTTTTAATAAAAAGGTAATAAAAATCATATACAACTTCGCTTGTAAAATCTGCACGTAAGTAGAATTCTTCAATAAATGTATTTGAAATATATACGCTTAGCATTAGTTTCCTTGTTCGTTTCTCAATTTTGTCAATTCAAATTTCCATGTTGTAGCCTCATCATAAAAACCTTTTCCAAAATCATCACTTAAGCTTCCGTCATTTTTAATAGTTATCTTTTTAATATGTTTTTCTCCTTCAGGAATATTATCAGGATGGTTGAAATAATATATAATTACATCCTCAGGTTTCAAAGTCCCTTTGGCCGTAAGGTATTGCAGTTTTCTTATAAGATATTCGCTATGTGTTTCAATAATGAACATGTTTTTATATAATTGCCGTTTCGTAGCATTTACAAAAATATCCGCAAGACTACTTTGTAGTTTCGGATGAAGATTTGTCTCTGGCTCTTCACACATTTGCACATTTGGCTGCCTGCTCACGCACAAAGCCCACACACGAAGGCAGCCAAAAGAGCAAATCTGCCACCCCACAATTTTAATCATATGTAATTACTTATGGAAAACAATTTAGAATTCAATTGGGATAAATTTGGAATATTATTTAATGAGAATATAAATAAATTGAATCCTGAAAAACATGATTATAATAAGAAAGTAAAGGAATTATTTTATGTTGGAAAGTTTTTAATTTTATTGAAAGAGAATTTTTCTATCATGGAAGTAGATAGAGAATCACCTGATTTTATTATTTCAAATTCTTTTTCTAAAATAGGTATTGAACTTGAAACTAAAGTTAATGAAGATTATAAAGAACAAGAGGGTTCTATTGAACAACTTTTTAAACAAGTTAAACAAGATTTTACAAAAAAGTATCCTGATAAAAAGTATCTTGTAAATATATTTATTAAAGAAAATTTTCCTACTCTTAAAAAAAATAAAACAGACTTAATAATTAAAGAGCTAAATTTGGTAATAGTTGATTATATTAACAATGGAATTTTATCGGAGAATAGATTAATTGATTATATTTATATGATGCCTTATGACCAATTAGATTTTCAGCCTAATATGGGTGCATGGATGCAAAGGACATTGACAGAAGATAATATAAATAAAGCCATTGAAAAAAAAGAAAAGAAATTACAAAAATATATTGAGAATAGTTGTACCAAAGAGCAATGGCTTCTAATTGTAATTGGAAGTCAGGGAAAGAGTTCTTTCCAAATGAATGATAATATTAAATCTGTTATAAATTCGGGGTTTACTCGGATATACATATTGGAAGATTCTAACAGAATAATTAACAGATTAAAATAAACACATGCTGCAAGCATGTCATAGAAAGAAGTTATAAAATATTTTTTACTTCATAAAAGGATTATCATGAACCATCAAGATGTAAGAAAAGGTATAACAAATGCCAGATTTAATGAGAAAAATAGTAGCATCCTCTTTACTGAAATTAGTATAGTGTCTATTGCTATAGGATTTTCAACTTCATCATGGATTTTATTTGGCGTTTCTTTGCTGGGGTTAATTCTAATACTACAAATTAAAACTTTAGCATTAATACTATGTGTAATTTTCAGCATCATGTGGGCAGTAATAGGTTATTATTTAGGCGAAATGATTTCAGGCACAAATGCAGCAGTTGTGTTAACAATAATTGGGTTTCTTGCAGGATTAGGTGCAAATCTTAGTGCTTTAGAATGGGTTGAGGATATTGGAAAATAGAATCAAGTTTTAAAATAGATATAAGCTGTAAACTTTAAATTAAAAATTATGAAAACAAAAAAACAAAACTTAATTACAGGCAGTATTTTATCATTCGTATTGTTGCTTGCAGCTTGTGGAAATACAACTAATGAAAATACTACATCACAACAAAGCACAGTACAAGATACAAAGGTAAGCACTACAAAAATTATTGATAAACCATTTACCGATTCCCGTGATGGTAATGTATACAAAACAATTACAATTGGCAATCAAACATGGATGGCGGAAAACTTACGATTTAAGGCAAGTAGTGGTTGTTGGTCTTATAATTATAATGAGAGCAATGCAAAAACATATGGGTATTTATATGACTGGGAAACCGCTAAAAAAGTATGTCCAACAGGGTGGCATTTACCGACCGATGCCGAATGGAAAACACTTATTAGTTGTTTAGGTGGTGTTGATATTGCCGGAGGAAAACTAAAAGCAACAACATCCTGGGAAAGCCCTAATAGTGGAGCGACCAATGAAAGCGGTTTTAACGCCCTTCCTGGTGGTCTTCTTGAAATTAAAAGAGCATTTCACTGCCTCGGAACTTATGGTAACTGGTGGAGTTCTACTGAGAACAATACACTCTCTGCCGATGATGTCAGAGCACTTGGATACAAATGTGCTTGGTATTGTTCTCTACATAATAATGAAAGCTATGTAGATTTATTTAGTGGCGGAGAGACGGCTGGGTTTTCGGTTCGCTGTATAAAAGATAATTGACAATTTTAATAAAACTATGAAAAGGCAAGCACATTGTCAGGTCGCACAAGCCGACACCAAAACCATAACCTGCCAAAGAGCTTTACTTTTTGCAACCAAACTTTTGCCGACGCAAAAAAAACTAAATCTTTGCTGACACACAAGCTAGACAGAAAAATAATTTAACTTTGACAGTGATGTTCATAAATTGAAAGAGTATGCAACCCATGACACGACAGACATTTCGCCCAGTTGCTAACTTTATATTACTTCAATGGCTTGTGGTTGACGGGTTTCAGCGGTGCAACCTAAAATTATTATTTTGGCAGACTCGTCTGTCTTCGCCTGACAGTCCGCCACTGCAAGTAATACAGTTTCGTTATATGGCATACAAATGAGGACATATATCTTAAATATTTTTCTTGCGATTATTTTGACGAGTAAATTATTCGGACAAGAAATAATTATTAAAGGAAAGACTACAGACTCTATATCAAATGTACCATTTGCCGGAGCATTGATTTTATTTGATAGTACAGACGCAATCAGCGATATTGACGGTAACTTCCTTTTTAAAATTAATAAAAGAAATAATAACGACTCTTTAAAAATTAAATTTATTTGCTATGCCCTCTCAATAATAAATTTACCCATTGACAAAGACACAATAAATTTAGGCTCAGTTCCAATTTTCTATTTTCTACCAAAATATCCTTTAGGCGACGACTTCAAACATCGAACAAAGCACCAGACAAAATTATATTACAAAAGATATAATAAAGACAGACAGGAGAATATTGCAAAGACAACTGCTTCAATTGAATCCTTCAACTTTATTTTTAGAGACAGAAAATATAAAATGACTTGTAAGTATTCTGACTACCTATTAAGTGTTACATTAGATCTTTCAAAACCGATATTAAAATGAGTTGTACGCCATATAACTTTATATTGCTTCAATGGCTCGTGGTTGACGGGTTTCAGCGGTGCAACCTAAAATTATTATTTCGGCAGACTCGTCTGTGTTCGCCTGACAGTGCGCCATTGCAAGCAATACAGTTTCGTTAGCAACCATTAAAAATGAGAAGAAAAATTTTTACATTAATAATTTTCGCAGGACTTTTTAGCAATTGCAAAAAGTATGAGGACGGACCTTTGATTAGTTTACGTTCTCCAATAAAAAGAATT
>Ga0224523_1000102_pt1 | contig 59072 bp, 39 predicted proteins | sample CFST50metaG_FD_182732 | JGI IMG/M metagenome (GOLD analysis project Ga0224523, IMG submission 182732) | Peat soil microbial communities from Stordalen Mire, Sweden - C.F.S.T50 | ecosystem: Environmental > Terrestrial > Soil > Wetlands > Peat | place: Sweden: Norrbotten County, Stordalen Mire... | reverse complement strand
CGGGGGGAGGGGGCCGCCTGCATTCTTTTCTTACATCATGTTCACCGGATCAATGTCGATAATCACCTTTACGCCCTTCGGCGGTTGCGCCATTGTTTTCCTTATAAATCCGGCCGCGTCCTGAATCCTTTGCGCGGATTTTGATTTAAGGAGCATGCAATACCGGAATTGATTATTGATTCGCGAGAAAATAGCCGGGGCCGGTCCCAGTACCGCCACATCCGCGACCGCGCGGCGCTTGACTGCATTGGCGATTGCCGCTATCTCCGACCGGACCGCGGATTCCACTTCCCCCTGGACCACGATCCGCGCCAGTTTGCCCAGCGGCGGATAGCCGAGGCTTTCCCGCGCGATTATTTCCTTGGCGTAAAATCCGGTGAAATCATGGTCGCGCGCGGCGACGATTCCCGGGTCGTCGGGAAAATACGTCTGGATGATCACCTCTCCGGAGCTGTCTTCACGTCCTGCCCTGCCCGCCGCCTGCGCCAATAACTGGAACGTCTTTTCCGATGCGCGAAAATCGGGGAAATGCAGGCCGATATCGGCCTGGATGACCCCCACGAGGGCCACTCCGGGAAAGTTGAGCCCCTTCGCCACCATTTGCGTTCCCAGGAGAATATCGGCCTCCCGCCGCGCGAATTTCTCCAAAATCCGCATATGCGAGCCCTTGCCGCGCGTCGTGTCCTGGTCCATCCGCAGCAGGCGCGCCGGGGGAAATTGTTCCTTGATATACTCCTCCGCCTTTTGGATGCCGGTTCCCTTGAAGGCGATCTGCTCGCCCTTGCAGCGCGAGCATTGCCGCGGCGCGGCCTGGACGAAACCGCACTGGTGGCACCGGAGATCGTGCCCCGATTTGTGATAAGTCAATTTGACCGAACAGCGCGGGCATTCGTAGGTATGCCCGCATTCTTTACATAATAAAAACGTCGAAAAACCCCTGCGGTTGAGCAGTAAAATGACTTGCCTCTCGTCAATGAGTGTTTCGGAAATCCTCCGGTGCAAAACGCGCGACAGGATGGTCCAATTGTTGTCCCGGTGTTCAAGGCCCATGTCCACGATTTCAACCCCCGGCAAACACGCGGCGCCGAAACGTCGCGAAAGCGTTACCAGACGGTATTTTTCGACAAGGGCGTTATGGTAGCTTTCGAAGCTCGGGGTGGCGCTGCCTAGAACGGCGAGGGCGCCTTGCAGGCGCGCGCGCATGACCGCGACGTCGCGGGCGTTGTAGCGCGGCTCCGTGTCCGACTGCTTATAACTGCCGTCATGCTCTTCGTCGACGATGATGAGCCCGACGTTCTCCATGGGGGCGATGATGGCGCTACGCACCCCGATAACGACGCGTTTCCTGCCCGTAACGAGTTCCTCGAGGCTGTCCCTGCGCTCCCCGTCCGACATCCGGCTGTGGATGACCGTGATGACCGGGCCCACCGCGTCCTTGAACCGGCTGATGGTTTGGGGCGTGAGGGAAATCTCGGGCACCAAAATGATGGCGCCCCTGCCCGTTGCCAGCGCTTCCTTGACAAGTTCAATATAGACGTACGTCTTGCCGCTCCCCGTAATCCCATAAAGCAGGCAGGGTCGCCGGGGATCGAGCATATCCCGCCGCATCACCGAAACCGCCTCGCGCTGCTCGGGAGTCAAAACGCCGCCGCCGCCGGCGGACTCGCCGCTCATCTCCGCGGCTTCGCGCACGACCGTTTGCTCGGTTGCGCGTACGACGCCCTTGGAGCATAACGCGGCAAGCATGTGATCGGATATTCCGTGACGTTTTAAAATAAGGGAATACACTATGGGTTCCGTGAGGCTTTTTATTTTTTCATACGCATCGGACTGTCTTTTTGTAAGAAGCGGCGGCGGCTGGGGAAAAGCGCATTGGTAAACCTTCACCGTTTTCGCCGAGGCCCGGACTATGCCTTTCTTGATCAACGGTTTGAAAATTTTTCCAAGGTCCGTCTGGTAATAGGAAGCGATCCATTCATACAGTTTGATCAGCGAACGGTCGGAATCGGTCCAGCGATCGGTTTTAATTTCGACGACCGGTTTGAGCGTGGGATAATCGGAGGTTTCCTTGAGCCGCACGGCCACTCCCCACAGGGATCGGTTTTTAAGTTCGACCAGCACCGGGACGCCGGGCAGTATGCGGCCCATGAAGCGGCCGGGAATCTCATAGTCATAGATACCGGGAACGGCGATCGGAAAGGCGACGCTGACGACTTTGAAACTTATTGTATCCATAATAGAAAAAACATGGCTAAAAGGGAAGGCATGTATGTACAATTAAGAAGGTAACCTCTCCTCTCCACCCCTGTCCCGCAAGCCGCCCGGGGGAGGTCGCATGGTTACCGCTTAAAAGGACGCTTTCCCGTGGTACTGGACATCGAACAAGCAAAACCCGGAATGAAACTGGAAGAGGACGTGCTCCTTCCCTCGGGAGCGATTCTGGTGAACGCGTCCCAAACGCTCACGCCTTCGCTCATCCAAACCATCCAAAAACGCGGCATCCAGAAAATACAAGTTGTCCCTGAAGAAACGAAACCGCAATCCGCCCTAGAGGAAAAAAACGACGATAGCGGGGAAGACCATCCTTCGGAAGCCCCGTCACTTGCCGAGGAAAAACCGGCGCCGCCCTCGCGCCCTAAAATAAAAATCATCGTTTCCAAGGACGGTATGTCGGCCAAACTCTGCGTGGAACCGTCGGGCGCCGAAAATGAACCGCTTACCGAGGGAGACATCGCCGCGGCGCTCACCGACGCGGGAGTGGTTTTTGGAATTGACGACAAGGCAATATCGGGCATCGTAGACAAATGGAAAATATTCAAACGGTATTACGAAATCGACGGGATAGCCAAAGGAACGCCGCCCCAGTCCGGCAAGGAGGGGAGTTACGATTTCGTCGTACGGAATATTTCGGATGTCGGAAAATTAGCCGTCGCCCGGAAGGCTCGCTATTTTTGGGAGATCAAAGCCGGCGGCATTGAAGTCCAGCGCGTTGATCCGGACACGGTCATCGCGAAAAAACAAAACGACCTTCCCGCCGTGCCTGGTACGACGGTCCGGGGCGACGGGGTGCCGACCAATGAAATGGTTAAAGCGTCGCTTACCCTCGAGCAAACGGCGCGGTATACCGCGGATAAAAAAGCGATCGTTTCCACGGTCACGGGAATCGTTTATTTCATCAATGCCGCGGTAGGGGTGTCCCCGCTTAATTTCGACGGATCAATCGATCTTTCCGTGTCTCCCGACAAAATGAAAGCGCAGGTCACCTTTCACCCTCCGGGTGAAGGGGGCAAGCACCCATCCCCGGCCCAGGCCCGTGAACTTCTCCGGGAAAATAAAATCACCTATGGAGTGATGGAGGAGGAATTGAAAAACGCGCTTGCGCAATGCGCCCAAGGCGGTTATCCGGACCAGCCGGTCGTCATCGCGGAAGGAACGCCCCCGCTCAATGGAGAAAACGGAAAAATCGATTTCCTTTTTAATCTTGAAACTTCCCTGAAGCCTAAAGTCAATCCAAACGGCACGGTTGATTATAAAAACGTCGAGCTGGTTGTATCGGTCAGTAAAGGTCAGGAACTCGCGCGGCTCATCGCTCCCACGAAAGGCGCGCCCGGACGCGACATTCTCGGCAGGCCGGCGCCGGCCGTCGACGGCGTTGCGGCGAAACTCCCCATCGGGACGAACACCGCGCAAAGCCCCTCGGACCCGGCGGTCCTCGTGGCCGCCACCGATGGAAACGTCGCGTATAACGGAACGGCGGTGGAAATCCGCGAGGGATTTTTCGTTAAAGGCAACGTCGATTTTTCCACCGGCAACATCAAATACGCGAAATCGGTCGTGGTGGGCGGCGACATCGCGTCCGGGTTTAAGGTGGACTGCGGCGGCGACTTGCAGGTAACGGGCACCATTGAGGACGCGGAAGCGGTTGTCGGCGGAAACGTCTTGTGCAAGATGGGGTTCGTGGGGCAGGGCAAGGGGATCATCGACGCGAAAGGCGACGTCAATCTCGCCTTCATGAAAAACCAGATTGTCAAGTGCAGGCAAAACGTGGTCATTGCCAAGGAAGCGCTCAATTGCACGATTTTCGCCCGCAAAACCATTACCATACACGGCAATCCCGTCTCCATCGCGGGCGGAAAGATGATGGCGCGCGATTGCATTACCGCGTATTCGATCGGCAACGCCGGCGGCATCAAATCCATTATTGAAGTGGGTACGGACTTCGTCCTTATCGAGGACTTGCAAAAAACCGACGCGCAATTGGCGGAAATAGCGGAAAACAGAAGTAAACTCCTGCAAACGTGCCGCAAATACGAGCGATTGGCCGAACTAAAAAAAAACCCGGACGGGCGGGCGGAAGCCATGCACGCGAAATTAAAGGACGCCTTGGCGAAATACGAACAACAACTCAAAGCTCTCGAAGAGCGTAAAAAACTTATTGTATCCAATATGTATGAATTTAAAAACGCCCGCATCGCCATCGAACACGCGGCAATGCCCGGTACCGTCTTCAAGATCGGTTCCCGGCTGCTGCAGCTCAAAGAGGAAGTGATAGGGCCGAAAACCGTTCGGCTCGTCGACGAGGAGATCAAGATTTTTTAGGGGATTTTTTTTTCGAAGCGCTTTCCAGCGTTTTCCGTTCACTCTCGGTCAAGGATTCCATTCCCCGCGCGGAAATTTTCTTGAGGATGGGGTCGATAATTTCTTCAAAATACCGTTGCGATGTTTGTTCCTTGCCCGTGGTCCGAAACGTAAGGATCTTTACCCCCGCGCCGCCCGGCCGACTCCGGCGTTTGCCCCATGCGACGATGGGCGCGTAATATTTATAGTAAAGAAATCCGACCGCTATTCCGCCAAGGTGCGTGAGGTACGCTGTGTCTCCGGCCCCCGAACCCGCGCCCCACAGCGACACGACCCCGATGATGACCACCGCTATGCGCACCGGCATGGGGATCACGAAAAACATCAGAATAGTCCTATCGGGAAAATAGCAGGCATAGACGGTCAGCAACGCCAGGATTGCCCCTGATGCGCCGATGATATGGGAGTGCCATAACATAACGCTGAATAATCCCGAACCGACGCCGCCGAGGATATAAAAACCGATAAAACGTTTCGTTCCCCAAAGTTCCTCAAGCTCCACGCCGAACATCCATAAGGCGAGCATATTGAAAAGAATATGCATGGGGCTATGCGGATCGTGCAGGAACACATAGGTAAAAAAACGCCATACTTGCAAATGTTCGATTGCCGCGCTCGGCGCGAGCGCGAAAACGCCGGTGAGCATATCGCCGATGGCGGGAATGAGCTGCACAAGCCATAGCGCGCAGGTTACGATCAGGATGGCCCTCAGGCCTTTGGGAAGCGAAGCGGCAATGAAGGGTCCCACGCGGTTACCGTTTTGCTTTGTAAAGACGGTCCATGACATGACCGGGAACGAATGAGCTTACATCGCCCCCCAAACGGGCGATTTCCTTGACCATGGTTGAATTGAGGTAAATGTACTTTGCGCTGGGCATGAGGAAAATGGTCTCGGCCTTCGCGTTGATGTTTCTATTTGTAAAGGCCATTTGAAACTCGTAATCGAAATCGGAAAGCGCCCGCAGCCCGCGGATCATCACCGTCGCGTCGTATTCCTTGAGGCAATTGGCGATCAACCCTTTATACGCGATGACTTCGATCTTGGGGACGTCGCTCAGGGCGATTTTGACCATTTCAAGGCGTTCCTTTACGGAGAAAAGCGGGTTTTTATGCGGGTTGTCCGCCACGACGGCAATGACTTTTTTAAAAATTTTCGAAGCTCGTACCGCTATATCGATATGGCCGAAGGTAATAGGATCAAATGTTCCGGGGTAAATGGCGACGGGCATGAAAAAACCTCCTTGATGTTGAAAAAAAACAGACGCTTCTATAAAATACTATCGGCTCCTGAAAAATAAATCAATCGCCGTATCGCCGTAGCGGCGCGTTTCCATACGGAATTCCGGGGATTGCGGCGCCGAGCAATGGGGGAAATCGGACCCGTTGACATGTTCATATAATAAAACGCCGCCGGACGACAGGAGCGCAAGCAGTCCTGCGGCCTCGCGGCAAAGCGATTCGTCGCCATACGGCGGATCGTAAAAAATAATATCGTAGGAGTATTCACGGCGCTCGATGAACCGGCGCGCGTCCTCTATGAAAATCCGGCACCGCTCCTCAACGCCCAAACTTTTCGCATAGCCGGCGATTGTTTGCCCGTACAGCCGGTCGTGTTCGATAAAATGGACCGTTTGGGCGCCGCGACTTAAAAGTTCCATTCCAAACGCGCCGCTGCCCGCGCAGACGTCGGCCGCTATTGCGCCGGGAATTCTATCCTTCACGATTTCAACGAGCGCCTGCCGCACGCGCTGCTGGGTTGGACGGAACTTAATCCGTCTGTCGGGAAGCGTCAAATATCGTCCCTTGAATTCTCCGGAAATAATACGAAGTTTCATGGGATGAACAACGGCTATTCTTTCGTCGTCACGATGATCTGCGACTCGATCTTGACTGTTTTGGCCGACTGGGCGACAAGCGCGCATCGTTTTAAAGCGCCCATGAGCTTGGCGTCGTAGAGGCTCAGGACGAATTTCACGAAATCCTTATAGGAGGAGGTTCCCGACCATTGATACAGGGACCGGTAGTAATTGCCGAATTTTTCACAAGACGCCTGGGTAGGCGCTTTCGTGATCGTAATATTGTTTTTCCCGGCGAGTTTCCCGAATGTGTCGAACACGGTTGTAATCGCCTCACGGGACGGCAGCCGCGCGAGGGAGCCATCCACGAGCGGATCGGTTAAATTGAGTCCGAATTGCGTTTTGCATGAAAAGGCGAACCGGTATCCGTCTTTCCCGGCGGGTTTGACAAAGGAATATGGGGGCGGCAGCACGGTTACCTTTTCATTCTTGAGCGAAGTCAACATCGTCTCGATAACGTCCCGCGAAGGTCCTAGTCCGACGGCGTAGATGGTCTGGAAGTCATTAATTTCCAAGGATTTCAATCCGATGCCCCCGGGAATGATCCTGGAAAGCATTTCACAGACGTCTTTTGTAAACAACAGCTCATAATTGATCTTTTCGGAAAACGAGAGCTGGTCGTAGGGCAAATCAAGCACGCCCGATTCCCGTAATTTCAACCGGGAGTCGTTGACTTCCTTGACAACTTCCTCAACCATGTTCGCGTTGGCGTAGGAGGAGGGGGCGAGGTCTTGGCTCACGATGCGTTTGACCTCGGGCCGGGCCTGTTTGCTGCGGGCGCCGTACCATTGATAGCCCCAAAAACCGCAGACGCCCATAAGCGCCGCGCCGGCCAGAACTCCGCCTGCGCCGAGGAATTTCCGGATACGTGGCCCGCCCGGCCGGCGTTTTTCTGTTGCGTTTTTTAATAGATTGATGCGGATCATGTGTTATAGCTCTGTTTGGCCGCGTAGCGCCAGCCCAACGGCCACGGATAATTGCGGCGCGAAGCTTGTCATGTCGCTCTCACCCTTTGCGGCGCGGCAAATGATTTTCCTGAAAGGGTCCAATAGTTGGGCGGTCTTGAATTTTCCCGCCACGGAATCCATGTATTCGGGGTGGGAAAAAATCGCTCCGGCGCAATACAACTCCGGAACCGCTCCCCCCGGAGCGCCGCAAAGGCGTGAACAATATTCGTTGAGCCGCGCGGCGTACTCATCGGGACTCATCGAAGTTTGGTCATAGGCAAAAACATCATAATCGATGAGTAAGCCTCCCTGGGTCATAATGACGATTGATTTTTCTTCGCCGCCAAGCGCCAGTATGGCCGGTAGCGAGAGCTTTTCACCGTAATTCACCTCAAAAACATTAATCATCGCGAACATGTCCAAATCGATGATGCATGGGTGGAGCTTGTTGATCTTGAGCAGGGCCGTGAGCTTTTGAACCGATGCGCTGCGATAAGCGACGGCGAGATAGTGTTGTACGGGGTCCGCGGAGGATTGTTTGATCGGCTCGAAATCAACCGAATACTCTTCGATGGAGCCGATGATATGCTGACTCATTTCCCAAATGATCGCGTCCCGGGCGTCCTCTTCATCGGCATCGAGGGTTATTTTTTTCACAACGGCGAATTCCGCCGGGAGCGACATCACGATCCGCTGCTGTTTGAATTCGATGTCGGCGATAAGTTGTTTAAACTCTTCGCGCAACTCCACGTCGTACTCACGCTGGGGCGAATGGCTCAGGGGCTTAATGACGATGCTGCCGACCGCGTTTTCCTGGGGGGAATACTGCGCGATCGTAATCATCCCTTTTTGAAGCTCTATTCCGTAAATACTGTCTTTGTGTGAAGTCATAGTCCAATAAAATGCGTCATTCCTTTTTCAGAAGCAACAATGTTGAACGGGATTCGCGCTATTGCACGGGCGTTATCTTCAAGACATCCAGAAACGCGTCCACCAAACGGGGATCAAACTGCTTTCCTTTCCCGGAAACGAGCGTTTTGACCGCCAGGTCCGTCGTGAGCGCTTTGCGGTAAGGGCGGTTCGACGTCATGGCCTCGAAGACGTCGGCAACGCTGAGGATCCGCGCGCCGAACGGGATCTCCTCGCCGGATATTCCGTCCGGGTATCCGGTTCCGTCATAAAATTCATGGTGATGAAGCACGAAAGGAACCAGCGGATGAAGAAAAGGCACGTCGGCGATGATTTTCGCGCCGACTGCCGGATGCTTTTTAATTTCGTCGAATTCATATGGTGTCAACCTGGACGGCTTATTGAGAATGAATTCGCTGATGCCGATCTTGCCGATATCGTGGAGAAGCCCCGCGTATTTGACGTCTTCGATCTCCAGGTCCGACATGCCAAGGTGCTTTGCCAGCACGATCGTATACTTCATGACATTTTCGGAATGGCCATGGGTGTACCGGTCCTTTGCTTCAACCGCCAGCGCGAAGGCGCGGATCGTTTTCAGATAGTTATCGCGAATGTCCTGATAGAGCCGGACATTTTCAATGGAAATACTGGATTGGGAAGCCAGTACATTGATGATTTCCAAATCAACATGCGAAAAAGAAACGGTGGCATGGCCGCGGACCAGATTCAGCACACCGATGGTTTTTTTCGGCGTTTTTAAAGGGAAGGCGATATACGACTGGATCTGCTCCGGAAGCGGCGGGAATTTTTCCGCGACCCAATGTTTGGCGTTCGCTTCAATTACCAGCGGCTCCTCGTTGTGCGCTACCCACTCCGAGGCCGGGGGAAATATCCCCGTTCCGAAGAACTCGGCGCCGAAAGGATGCGCTGATGCGCTGGTGATGACAAGTTTCCCGGAATCGTCGATAAACATGAGCGCTCCGGCGATCGCCTTTGAGATTTTCACGCTGAAATCGAGTACTTTATGGTTCAACTCGTTAATATCGTGGGTTGTTGCCAATACTTTGGTCACTTCATGTAATGAAACAAGTTTTGAAAAGAGGCGGTTCTCTTCCTCCATCTGCTTGTTGAGCAGCGCGCGCTTGATTTTTTCGCCGATTTCCTCGAGATGGAACGGTTTCGTGAGATAATCGAACGCGCCGAGCTTCAGCGCCTCTATGGCGCTGTCAAGCGTTGGAAAACCCGTGGTGAGGAGAACGGGAAGGATTCTATTGTAATCGCGTATCCACTTGAGCAGTTCCACTCCCGACATTCCGGGCATTTTGATATCGGAGAGGACAAGGTCTATCTTTTCCTGTTTAATGATGGCGACCGCGTCCTCCGCGCTGCGGGCGATGAAAACGGCGTACCCTTTCATGCGTAAATACTGCCCCAGAATATCGCAGATGGAGCGTTCATCATCGACCACGAGGAGGCGAATATCCTCGGTTTTCAACACATGAGTGTCTTCGGCGGAGCTTGCCATGCCTGCTGTTACCCTTCTACCATTGTCGCGAAGGCTTCGGCATCTTCCTTAGTGTCAATGCCGATCCCGCGGTAATCGTAAAAAAAACACCTGACCCTCATCCCGTGTTCAAGGGCGCGGAGTTGTTCCAATTTTTCGGTTTTTTCAAGGTCGCCCGGCGCCGACCCGCAAAACCGGGCCAATCCCGCCTGAGTGAACCCGTATATTCCGCAATGCCTTAGCGTCTTCGCCGCTTGCCCGTCGCGGCCATAGGGAATCGCCGAGCGGGAGAAATACAGCGCCTCCCGATTCGCCGCGCACACGACTTTGACGACATTGGGATTTTCCCTATCTTCAATTGTAGCATTCGAAACGCAGGTAAGCAAGGAATTATCGTCGAGTTCCGCGATGCTCTCGGCCAGGGTCTTCAGCAGCCCGTCCGGCACGAGGGGTTCGTCGCCTTGAAGGTTGACAATATAGTTATACGGCCGGCCGGCGGCCGCCTCGCGCACGCGATCGGTTCCCGATTCGTGGCCGGCTGAGGTCATGGCCGCGTTGCCGCCGTGGCGGACCACGGCGTCGAAAATCCGCCTGTCATCGGTGGCGACGCACACTTCGTCGAAAACGCCGGACTCCACGGCGCGGGTATAGGTCCATACCACGAGGGGGATGTTTTTTATCATGTAGAGCGGTTTTCCCGGCAGTCGCGTTGAACCGTAGCGGGCGGGAATGACGCAAAGAATTTTGGGTTTGTCGGTCATGGTGAGGAGATCCTTATTTTTTATATATAAGAAAATACATGTATCGGATTTTCACAAAAAAATGAGAATCGAAGAAAGGTTTGCCGGTGTAAAAATACGGAATTTAAATCCCTTGTAGTATTCCACAGTCACTCCCATGTTGCTGATAACCGGGGTCATTAACCAGTTGGGCAAAAATTACGGCGCGTGCAGCCGCAAGAGGCCGACGCGCCCACCACAGGTGTAATGTGCTGGGATGCCCGTGACGGATGGACTTCTCCCGCGAACACGCGGCATTGATCGCATCACGCGGCAGCGCCACTTCGATGAGCTTTCGAGGGGGAGAACGGTCACCCGCCGAGCTGCACGCGCTTGCCCACCCACGTCGTCGACTCGCACGCCTCGACCAGGAAGTCGGCGACGTCGGCGCGGGAGATTGTCGCCGGCACGCTGATCAACTCTGCCGTGCGCCGCATGTACTTCCCCTTCGCCTTGCCGTTCGTAAGTCGCATGGGGCGCGCGATAACGAAGTCAAGGCCGCTTTCCTGCGCCATGCGCTCCTGAACGTCGTGATCGCGGAAGAAGCCCTTCAAGAGACCTCCGATGAGCAACGTCCTCTGGAACCAGCTCGCCTCCGGCTTACTCTCTCCAACGCCGTGCGCGCTGAGGACCACCAGGCGCTTCACGCCGTGCTCCTTCATCGCGTCTATGCAGTACTTCGTGCCGCGCGAGAAATAGTCGGGCTTCTCTTTGATCGCGCCCAGTGAGTTCGGCGAAGCGCAGATGATCACGGCATCGTGACCGGCCACCGCGCTGTGCACCGAGGCTGCGTCGTGGAAGTCGCCCGCGACCTTCGTCAGGGCGGGGTGTGTGACTTCGAGCTTCGCGGGGGTGCGCGAGAATGCGGTCACCGAGTGACCCTTCGCGAGGGCTGACTTGACGCAGAGGGCGCCGGTTCCGTGCGAGGCGCCGAGGACGAGGATTTTCATAGGCGTACCATAACTAATAGGTAATTGCTTTTTTCATGAGCGGGTGGGGTGAACATAAAGAGTCTCTTTACATACGCCCATACCTTCACCCTTTTCCCCGCCTTCGCCGTCTGCGTATTGATCGGCTTCAAGGAAAAATATAAACATTTCCGCACACCATTGTCAAATCTGATGATAGCGGTCTTGCGGCTTTGGGTTAAAGCTAAGGAAGAGGAATGTATCCGTAATTCCGCCTTTCGTATACATCCGATATTTCAACGATTATTTTATTTGTTGGCATGGGGATTGCATTTTAATACCGGCATCTTTTACTATTTTAAATTTCATCTTGTTCTTATGAGAAGGAGGCGACATAATGCAGAAACGTAAACTTGGCGCAAGTAACCTGGATGTTTCGGCAATCGGGCTCGGATGTATGGGCATGAGCTTTGCGTACGGTCCTGCCCCCGACAGGAAGGATATGATTTCGCTAATTCGGAAAGCCGTTGAACGCGGCGTTACATTTTTCGACACCGCCGAGGCATACGGCCCGTTCGTAAACGAAGAACTTGTTGGAGAAGCGCTCGCACCTTTTCGTGGACAAGTAATAATTGCCACCAAATTCGGTTTCAAGTTCGGACCCAAGGGAGAGCAGTTGGGTCAGGATAGTCGGCCGGAGCACATCAAAGAAGTGGCTGAAGCTTCGCTGAAACGTCTCAAAGTCGATGCTATCGACTTGTTCTATCAGCATCGCGTCGACACCAGCGTGCCGATCGAAGATGTGGCAGGGACAGTGAAAGAGCTTATTCAGGAAGGCAAGGTAAAGTACTTTGGTCTATCTGAAGCAGGGGTTAAAACAATTCGCCGCGCGCATGCAGTGCAGCCGGTTACGGCGCTCCAAAGCGAATATTCGCTGTGGTGGCGGCGCCCCGAAGAGGAAGTGTTGCCGACGCTCGAAGAGCTTGGAATCGGCTTCGTTCCCTTCAGCCCTCTTGGAAAAGGTTTTCTTACGGGAAAGATCGACGAAAACACGACGTTCGCCAAGTCCGACTTCCGTAACATCGTCCCTCGCTTTACGCCGGAGAATAGAAAAGCGAATCAAGTTTTGGTCGATTTACTTGCCGCAATCGCAAGGCGTAAAAAGGTAACCCCTGCACAGATTGCGCTTGCCTGGCTCCTTGCTCAGAAGCCTTGGATCGTTCCGATTCCGGGAACAACGAAGCTTAACCGCCTCGACGAGAACATCGGTGCGGATGACGTCGAGCTGACGTCCGGCGATCTCAGGGAGATTGAGGACGCTGCCGCAAAGATCGAGGTGCAGGGCGCCTGGTATCCGGAAGAGCTGGAGAAAAGAACCGGGCTTTGATGGAAAGATCACGAGCGAACATTAGAAAATGAGGTATTACGCAATGGAAAAAAAAGTAATAGTGTTGTCCTCCAGCCCGCGAAGAGGCGGAAATTCCGACCTGTTGTGCGATCAATTTGTAAATGGCGCAAACGAGGCCGGGCATCACGCGGAAAAGATTTTCATAAAAGACAAGAAAATCAATTACTGTACCGGTTGCGGTACCTGCCTCAATGGAAAAAAGCCTTGTCCGCAAAAAGACGACATGGCTGGAATTCTGGAAAAAATGATTGCAGCCGATGTAATTGTCATGGCAACCCCTGTTTACTTTTACACCATGTGCGGGCAAATGAAAACGTTTATAGACAGATGCTGCTCGCGATATACGGAAATCACGGGCAAAGAATTTTATTTCATTGTAACTGCGGCTGATACCGGCAAACCGGCAATGGAAAGAACGCTCGAAGGATTCAGGGCATTTATGTCCTGTCTTGATGACGTAAAAGAGAAGGGGATCATTTATGGCATCGGCGCATGGAACGTGGGAGATATAAAAGGGAAGCCCGTGATGAGAGAGGCTTTTGAAATAGGAAGTCGAATTTAGTCTTTATCATGTTCCGAAGTTAATTTCCCTTTTTCGGTTTCGACGATGAAATCCGGGTTATAGGTTTGACCGCGATGAGAAATGGGTATTGAGCCATCGGGCGGGCGGATCCATTTTTTTACTATCGGATCGTTTTCGAGCATTCCGGCGAATTCTTTTTCGGGGATGGAATCGAAGGGAACATATGGATAAATCGTCTTTTAAAATCCTTCGAATAAATACCTTCGAATCTGCGATCCTTGTATTGTGTCGGAATAATGCTTTATTCCGTCGGTCAACAGGACTGTTTTGGAATAATTCTGAAGCTCATTCCGTAACATCGATTTTTTCAGCGGGAATTTTTTCAACTTTTCCGTTTTTCCAGACGTTAATACTTCTTCCAGCTTTTTTATGCTCTTTTATCGCGCGGGCTACGCCTTTTCGTATGCCTATAGTTATGCGTTCGTGAAGCGCTTTTTCATCGTGCGGACTCATTTGCAGCCTCCTTTAATGCATTCCAAATTTCGTTTGATTTTATTTCGATTCCGCTGGTTCGTATCATTTTTTGTCCTCCTGGAAATCGCACTTTTCAAGCAAGTCTCGGGGGATTTTCTTGAGCTCAATATTGTCCTGCAGCATTATTCCCCGCATGCGCCGCGTTGACTTTTCCCCATTTCCCATCCCCGACTTCTTTCCTAATTTCCCGGTTTCCTTGAGCATCTTTTTTCCCTCGGATTTTACCCGCCAATCCTGCCCAATTATTTTTCCACGATTTCCCAATGTCCGCCTTTGTCCGGACCGACCCTCCTGATAATGCCGGATTCCTTCAACCGTAAAAGGTTCCATTCAATCCCTCGCCGGGAAAGACCGGTTTGGCCGCACAAGCTCTGCATTGTTATATGATTATCCGTCTCAATCAACCGGATTATTTTCACCGTAGTTTTCACCGTAGTAGCCGGTTCTTCGACATCGGGTGACGATGTGGGCCGTCCCGCTCTTTCCCGATGAAAAGTTACCGTAAACCAATGCTCATCCGCCTCGATGACGGGCTCGGCCAAGCCATTCTCTTTCATAGTATCGCGGATGCGTTTGAGGCCGGAGCCTACATTCTCGACGAGATCACGCAACTTTCCGTGAACATTTTTCACCACGTTAAAAAGAATATTCCAGCCTCATATAAATATATATAGAAATAAGCCGACTGATAACATTTTCTTGTCGTCAATGGGTGCGGTTTAAACTTTAATCGGTCGAATCTGGCGGGTGGCGGGGTGATTTTTATTAAGTGAACCAAAGGCGTAAGCATTTTTAAGCAACAGAAACAAAAAATGACCTACGGACAAAATCCGTAAGTCATTGTAGAATATTGGTAGTCCCTAGGGGAATTGAACCCCTGTTGCAGGAATGAAAATCCTGTGTCCTAACCACTAGACGAAGGGACCTTTGTTTCAAGAAGTTTCTAAAAATACTTTTTTCCCGTTTATTGTGCAATTGAAAACAATAGGGACCGGAATTTGTACACATGGGCGGTTTTATGAGCGATAAGTATCGTGTTTGCATTATAGTTCCTCACGGATACCCGCACTCGATGTGTTTTACGGAGGTGGGTTTTCTCCTGAAGCATTCCCTGGAGGCGCTCGGGGTAGCCTGCGACATGAACATTAACGATCCGGCACGGGATCGCATCAACATTATTGTAGGCTGGCATCTTTTGCCCGGCGCCGATTTGCTTGCTTCCTGCAACTACATTCCTTATCAGCTCGAACAACTGAGCGAATCCGTGTGGAGCGCTCTTCCCGAACCCGCCAAGGCCGTCCTGCGCGGCGCTCATGACATTTGGGACTATTCCGAGGAAAACGTCGGGTTCCTAAGGCAGCGCGGTCTGAGCGCGCGTCACGTACCGGTAGGTTATCATGAAAGTCTCGAACAAATACCACGCGGTGTCCCCAAAGAAATCGACGTGCTGTTTTACGGCAGCGGCGGCGAGCGGCGCCAACGCGTTTTAAACGCCATCGCCGAAAACCCCGATATCAAGGTACGGGCGCTGTTCGGTGTTTACGGCAAGCAACGCGACGACTATATCAGCCGTTCGAAAATCATCATTAACGTCCACTTTTATTCGGCCAAAATATTCGAAGCCGTCCGCGTTTCCTACCTGCTTAATAACGGCTGCTGCATCGTCTCCGAGGCATCGGAGTTCTATCCGTATAGGGGTGTGGAAATTCCGATGCATCCTTACGAAACCATTGCTCAAGAATGTCTATTGTTGCTTACAAGGGAAAAAGAAATGGGGCGGCTTGGCGAGACCTGCTACCGGCAATTCAAAGAGAACTATCCGATGACGGAATGCTTACGGAAGGTTGTTGCCCGCGGTCCTTTTTAAAGAATGCGATGCCTTCTTCCACCAGTTGCATATCGACGCAGGTATTATAGCACGGTCCATGAGGCCGGTCGTTAATGACGCCATAGACCGGAATGGGGTAGACGTCCTGAATGCCGAGCGTCAGGTCGCGTTCGCACGCCACGGCCACGATGCCGTCGGGCTTTAACAGCGCCACTTTCTGCCGCGCCAGGGTCCCGCCGTTGACAACCTCTATTTTAAGGCCCAGTTTTTCCCCCAGGGCGATGAGTCCGCCCACGGGGCATTTGCCGCAGCGCATGCAGTTGTTGACGTCGGAGGTGAGTTTTCTGTTGCAAATATCAATTTGCAGGCAGTGGGGCAGCAACACGAGGATGCGCTCGCCTTTGATGCGCCCCTTCTGCGACTTGGTGAGCGCGTTGTTGACTTTGACGAAAGATGTACGCAGGATATTGCGGTTGAAACCGAAAAGCTGGCTCAGCATGGCGGCCACGGGAAAGAGCAGCTTGACCGTGACGGAACGTTTTTTATGCGGATACAGCAGGTCGATGCCCGTAAGCGCCGTGAAGGTGATAAGGAGCAGTCCGCCGAGTAAAACCAATCCGCATAGGATAAGAGCCGCCAGGGTGAGGCGGTCCAGCCATAGTCCCAGCGTTTTGAGCCTGATGGTGACGAGGAAATAGAACACCGCCTCCGCGCCTAAAAAAATAAAGAGGCTTGCCCAACAAAAGGCCAGAAACGTGAATTTCGTCCATACGGCCCGCCATCCGATCTCTTTAACCGCCGACGGGTTGAGGAATCGCTTGCACGTTTGAAGGGGCGTCATCGGTTTTCAGCCGACGTTTTCAACGGATTTTATTTCCGGGATGCTTTTTTTCAAGAGGCGCTCAACTCCCATTTTAAGCGTCATAGCGGCGCCCGGGCATCCATGACAAGCGCCTTGAAGCCGTACTTTGACCGTGCCGTCCTCGGTAACGTCGATCAATTCAATATCCCCGCCGTCAGCTTGCAGATTTGGGCGTATTTGCTCAATTACTTTTTGCACACGGGCTTTCATGAAAATTCTCCTGTCTTTAGAAACTGTGTTTAAAATATCCTTGAACGCCGCGTAGATAATTTTAATCTACGGTTTCTTATCCGCCCATAGGCGGTTTAGGCGTTACTGTAGGTATACGTACATCATTACGATAAAAATAATCTTTTTTATAGGGTTCAATGAAAATAGTGAAGAATATTTGTTGATAATTTAATCGATAAAGTTGCTTTTTTTTTAAAGTATACTCTAAATATGCCGATGTATTAATAGGAGAATTTCTATCGTGATAAGGAGAAAGTAAAAATTAAAAAAAAAGACAAAGATTACGTGGAGAACGAACCTTTGTCTTTTTCGGAGATTTAAACCTTTTACCATCACCATGACTATGGTGAAGAGAAACGGCAAATTCCTTACATGTTATTGTATCGGCAGGCTTTCATCAAACCTTGAATTTTTTTATGATAATACAAAACATAGCGCGTTACCAATCCATGGACATTAAGTCAAGGGACTTGAAGGAAAAACCCAAAGTCAATGTTGTGTCCAGGGAAGCCTCCAAAGATACGTATGAACCTTCCGGCGAATCGAAAACCGAGATCCGGGAAGACCTTCTTAGAAACGTAAAAAAGAGGGTCAATACCGGTTTTTATCACTCAAAGGAAGTACTTGAGGATTTGAGCGACTCCTTCGCCAAGGCGCTCAATCAGGCTATTTAGTTATCTCCGGCGGTAGCCCACAATCGTCGATAGACGCCGTTCTATTATGTCAACTGGTTCGCCCAGCCTTTTCGCGTATGCTTCCACCTGGTCCCGTCCGATCGCAGTCAACCCGAAATAAGCGGACCGCGGATGCGCGAAGTAATAGCCGCACACTGAAGCCGCGGGAATCATGACGCAGGATTCCGTAAGGGATATTCCGCACGCGCGCTGCGCGTCGAGCGCCTTGAATAACGGCTGTTTAGCGGCGTGATCGGGGCAGGCCGGGTATCCGGGCGCGGGGCGGATTCCCCGGTATTTGACATGAAAGAGGTCGGAGGCCGAAAGCGACTCGCCGGCGGCATATCCCCACAAGTCCGTGCGTACCATGGAGTGAAGTTTTTCGGCAAAGGCCTCGGCCAAACGATCGGCCAGGATTTTTGCCATGATGGCGCGATAATCATCCTTCGCCGCCTCAAACTCCTTGACCATTGCGTCAAGGCCGATTCCCGCGGTCACGGCAAAACATCCGGCGTAATCCGTTTTTTCCGATTCGGCGGGCGCCACGAAATCAGCCAGGGATAAAAATGGTTTTAGGACGGTTTTTTCGGTTTGCTGTCGTAGACAATGAATTTTCATCGCCTCGGTCGAGCGTGAATCGTCGGTGTAAAAAGCAATGGTGTCGTCATGCAAGCTGTTGGCCGCGAACAGCCCGACAACGCCATGTGCCTTAAGCAAACCGCCATTGATGATCGTATCGAGGAGCGCGTTGGCTTCGACGAAGAGTTTCCGGGCTTGCGCCCCTATACGCGGATCATCAAAAATGCGTGGATAGACGCCGGCTAATTCCCACGCCTTGAAGAAAAAGGTCCAATCGATGCAGTCGCGGAGGCGGCTGAGCGGAAATTCCGAAAAAACGGTAATACCGGGTTTAAAGGGCCGCGGCGGAGTATAAGCGTCCCAGTCGATTCGTAATTTGTTCTCCCGCGCTGTTTCGTAAGGGACAAGAGCGGGAGATCCGGCGGCGAAATAGTCGGCGCGGATGGCGTCGTATTCCGCGCGAATCGATGCAACCGCGGCAGCGCTCGCGCTGGGATTGAGGAGCTTAGCGCACAGCGGCGCGGCGCGCGACGCATCGACAACGTGTATGACCGGACCGCGATACTTCGGGGCGATCTTGATGGCCGTATGTTTTGGCGACGTTGTGGCGCCGCCGATCAAAAGAGGTATCGTCATCCCGCTTCGCTCCATTTCGGAGGCCACGTAGGTCATTTCCTCAAGCGACGGCGTGATCAGACCGCTTAATCCGATAATATCCGCTCGTTCACGCACGGCAACGCTCAGAATATCCGCGCAGGGCGCCATGACTCCCACGTCGATGACTTTAAAGCCGTTGCATTGCAGCACCACCTCAACGATTTTTTTTCCGATATCGTGCACGTCGCCTTTTACCGTTGCAAGCACGATAGTCCCCTGAAAGGAGACCTGCCGCGTCCCGTCTTCCATGAGCGGAGTTAAAAACGCCACGGCCTTTTTCATGACCCGGGCGCTTTTAATGACTTGCGGCAGAAACATCTTTCCCGCTCCGAACAGCTCGCCGACCGTATTCATTCCCGCCATCAGGGGACCCTCGATGATGGACATGGGCGTGACGGGCGGCGCGAGCGCTTCGTGAACGTCTTCCTCGATGAACCGGTCGATGCCGTTGATCAGCGCGTAGGAAATCCTTTTTTCAACGGAAAAAGCGCGCCAGGCCGGATCGGCGGCCGCGGTCCTGGTTGATGATTGCGCCGAACCGGCGAGGGAGAGCAGCCGGTCGGCGGCGTCGGCGCCGCGGTTGAACACCACATCTTCGATGCTCCGGCGTAGATCGGGAGGAATTTCCTCGAAGATGCCGAGCTGTCCGGCGTTGACAATTCCCACGGTAAGTCCCGCCTTGATCGCATGGTAAAGGAACACCGTGTTGATGGCTTCCCGCAAGGCGTTGTTGCCGCGAAAGGCGAACGAAACATTACTGAGCCCCCCGCTTACCTGACAGAGGGGAAAATCGTCCCGGAGACGCCGGACCGCGTTGAGGAAGGCGACGCCGTAGGCGCGGTGTTCCTCCAGCCCCGTGGCGAGCGCGAAAATATTGGGGTCGAACAGGATGTCCATAGGGGCGAAGCCCGCTTGTTCGGTGAGCAGTTGAAACGATCGCGCGCAAATGTCGACCTTGCGCTCCTCGGTGTCGGCCTGGCCTTGTTCGTCGAAGGCCATGACGACCACGGCAACGCCGAAGGCGCGCAAGGTCCGCGCCTTTTCGATGAACGCCTCCGGCCCTTCCTTGAGGCTCAGCGAATTGACGATCCCTTTTCCCTGAAGGCATTTGACGCCCGCTATCAGCGTTTCCCACCGTGAGGAATCCACCATGACGGGAACGCGCGCCACCGCGGGGTCGGCGCCGAGGTGGAGCAAAAATTCCGTCATCGCCGCGGCGGAATCGAGCATGGGCTCGTCCATGTTGACGTCGATGATCTGCGCGCCGTTGTCCACTTGCTGTCGGGCGACGTCCACCGCGGTTTCGAAGTCGCCGCTTTTGATGAGCCCGGCGAATTTTGAGGAGCCCGTGACGTTGGTGCGTTCGCCAATGTTGACAAAAAGACTTTCGGGGCCGATAACGAGCGCCTCAAGCCCGCAGAGGACCGTGCGGTTTTGCCGATTTGGGACGGTTCGCGCCGCGGCGTCCTTGACAGCCGCGGCGATGGCGGCGATATGGTCGGGAGTGGTGCCGCAGCATCCGCCCACGATATTAAGCAGTCCCCGTCCGGCGCACTCGCCAAGTACGGCGGCCATCGACTCAGGAGTGTCGCGGTAGCGGCCCATTTCGTCGGGAAGACCGGCGTTGGGATGGACGCTAAGCGGGTAGGGGCTTATCGGCGAAAGCGCTTCGATATGGCGTACGAGGTCCTTGGCGCCGAGGGCGCAATTGAATCCCACGGAAAATGGACGGACATGTTCCACCGAGTATAAAAAAGCCTCGACGGTCTGGCCGGACAATGTCCGGCCGCTCGCATCGGTGATGGTTCCGGAAACCATGACCGGAATGTTTTGGCTTCGTTCCTCGAAAAGCGTCAGGAGCGCATGTATGGCGGCCTTCGCGTTAAGAGTATCGAACACGGTTTCAATTAAAATGATGTCCACGCCGCCGTCAATGAGCCCCATGGCCGCATCCCGGTAGGAGGCGGCCAATGCATCGAAGGTGATGGCGCGGCGGGCCGGATTGGAAACGTCCGGCCCAATGGAAAGCGTTTTATTGGTCGGTCCGATGGACCCGGCAACGAAACGGGGGAATTCGGGGGTTTGCTTGCTTTTAGCGTTTGCGCATGCGCGGGCGATGCGGGCGCCTTCGAGATTTATTTCGTAGGAGAGAGCGTTCGTTTGATAGTCGGCCTGAGCAACCGACGTGGCGGAAAATGTATTGGTCTTGATGATGTCGGCGCCCGCGGCAAGATATGCATCGTATATGCTCGCCACGAAATCAGGCCGGGTCAAATTCAGCAGGTCGTTGTTTCCGGTAAGGTTACAAGGATGGTTGGAAAACCGCGCGCCGCGGAAATCGGCCTCGCCGAGTCCTCGCGCCTGGACCATGGTTCCAATGGCGCCGTCGAGGATCATGATACGTTTGCGGCGTATTTCGTGAAGGACGTTCAAAGTGGTCATTGCAGCCTGTCTTTAACAAGATATTTCCGGCGAACCAATAAAAAAGTTTGTAACAGAATGATGCATCCCGACAGGGCCGCGGGCCAATCCCCTAAAGCGGTATAGAGCGTCGGGGTTCTTGCCAAAGGGACCGTTCCCGTCAATATGGTGCGCTCACCGAGGCGGGTTTTTGATATAATTCTTCCGTAGGGGTCCACCAGCATGGTTATTCCGGAATTGGCGCACCTGACAAGACTTATTCCGTTTTCAATGCAACGTTGCCGTGACATGAGCGCGTGCTGGTAAGGTCCCGATGATTTACCGAACCATCCGTCGTTGGTGATATGAATGAGGACATTTGCCCCATGGGCGGCGCGGCTTCGCACGAAGGATGGGTAAATGATGTCGAAACAAATAAACGGTGCGCCGCGCAGGACGGTCCCGATTGAGTAGGTCACTTGAGATTTGCCGGGTTTGAAATCAGCCTGTCCCAAATTGACCCTGCTGAGAATGGGAAAAATTCCCTGGAAGGGCAATGCTTCGGAAAACGGGACCAGTTTTATTTTATAGTACGGCTGAAAAGACGTGGAATGGGTATCGAGAAAGAATGAAGCATTGTAAACAAAGTATTCGCCGGCGCTTCGCGGAGGCGCGACTTCCCAGTCAAGGCTTCCAAGAACCAGCGGGATGTTGGTTTTTTTAGACCATTCCACCACCCGGTTTCTTAGCTGCGGCCGTTTGACAAGATAGCATAACAGCGCGCTTTCGGGCAGGATGATGACGTCAGGAGTGCTTCGCGCGGCGGCGACAACCATGGATTCAATGACGTCGAAGGAGGTGTCCAGCGAACGGTTTCCCCAATGGTTTTGGTCGATGCAGGGCTGGACAAGCGAGACTTTGGTTTTCGGTCCGGCGGGCAGGGGTTCACGCAGCCGCAGCCCGCCCCATAGCGAAAATGCCGCCAGAACCGCCGCGAAACACGCAACCGTCCATAAGGCGGTTTTCTTTTCTCTCGATCCGGGGGTTTGCCGGATGACGTCTCCCAGTAAAAGGTTTCCCATCACAACGATGAAACTCATCCCGTAAATTCCCGTAAGGGAAGATATTTGGGAAAGCGGTAAAAGGGGCGTCAGGGAATAACCGAGCAACGTCCACGGAAACGACATTTCGCCGAGACTTTTAGAATATTCGACCAGTACCCACCATGCCGGAACGATAAGTAAATAAAGCCGGGGGAAATTTTTAAAGGTCCACCTGAATAAAAGCCCGTTTATCGCGAAGAACAGGCCTTCAAAAAGAGTCAGCAGAAGGACTCCCCCAATGATCAAAGGCCACAAGCCCTCCGGGGTCACGAAGGCGATCCAATAAAGTTGCCCGAGCGACGCGGCAATGCCGAAAAGGTAGGTATGTAATACCGCGCGTTTGGCGGAAATGTTCATGGAAAATCCGAAAAGCGGGATGCATATGACAAAACTTAACAAGGGAAAAAACGTCAGGGCGGGATGGAGCTGCCCATTGATCGGCGGGGAGCCGAGTACATAGAAAAAACCTGCAAGAACGGGTAGATACCAGCGATTGCCGGTATTGTAGAAACGGATGGTTTTTTGAAGGATTGAGGTCATTGTTTCCTAAAATACCTTTTGCCTTTTTCCCGCTACATTAAAAAAGGCCTCCCTCTTTTCAGAGGAAAGCCTTTTTATTATAAAGGGGTTAACTATCTTCAACCCCTATGGATTCGGGCGGGTTACTATCTACCGTACCCCTTTAATCTGCGCCGCTCTTACCCGTTCCTGGAAATCCGCTTCAAGCGCTTTGAGCCGCTTGTAATCGTCATCGGTTTCGATGACCACGAACTGCACGCGGCGATTGAGCGCCCGGCCGGCGGCCGTGGTATTCGGGGCGATGGGCTTTGTTTTACCGTAGCCGATCGCAATGACGCTGGAATCGGGAATTCCCTGGTTAAGGAGATAATTGCGAACCGACGCGGCGCGCGCCGCCGAGAGCAGAAGGTTGTAGTTCTCATCGCCTCTGCTGTCGGTATGGCCTTGTATCTCATAGCGTAAATATTGGTATTTTTTCAGGAACCCGACGATAAGCCCGAGGTGCGCGTATGAATCGGTTGTCAATTCGGCGCTCGCGGTTTGGAAATTGACGCCTTTGAGTTCCTTGGTCAGGGCCTTTTCTTCCTTTTCAGTGGGCCTGAGTTTAAGCTGAATGATGGTGTCCCTGATCGTGACCGTATCCTTTTTAATGAGCGTGTCTTTCTTGATCAGCGTGTCGCGCATGGTGATCTTGAGCGTATCGTGCACCGGCGGCGGCGCAACGATGGGTTTGCGGTGCGGCGGCGCCTTCATGCCCCAGTTTACATTGAGGCCTCCGGCGAGTTCCATGCCGTTGCGGGGAATAAAAAGCATGCTGCCGATGGCCTTATAGGAAAATTGCAGGGAAAAGTAATTGAAGTTTATTCCAAAACCGGCCGCGGACGCGAATTGTTCAGGCCCGCCTAAAACCAGGCCGACCCGTAACGGAAGATGCCCGGCCGCGATTCCCAATTCCGAACCCAAGGAGAGGCGGGGAGTATAGGAACGTCCGGGGCCCCCGGCAAGCGCCTGTTCGTAATTAACCGCTCCCGTCGCATAAGCGGCGAAGTTAGAAAGACTTTTTAACCTGCTTTTTTCATTGAAGTCCCATTGCCGGGAAAAACCGATGTTCGCGGTAAGCGGAAGCGTAGTGACGAAACCTGATGAGGTCTGGAACGTGTCGGCGGCATTGGAAAGATACTGGCCGCTGTCGCGGTCGAAAATCGTCAAGATCGCTTTATCCTGCTTGTATCCCGCTACTTTGAAACCGTCTATGATATCATAAAAATCCAGACCGTCCTTTTTAATTTTTTTGGTAACTTCCTTGGTGTTGTTTAACCAGAACAGCACGCCGAGGTTTTGAAAATTAATGGTCATGCGCGCGTTGTCGTCGTAGAGTATGCCGCCGAGGTCCAGGCCGATGCCGTGTCCGTTGACCGGAAGGCCGCTTTTAAATGGATTATCGAACATGAAATCCTTGCTGACGAAATTGCCGGCCGCCTGCACTTTCAACTGGCCATCAACGCCGATCTTGTTCTCGGCGGTCTTATACGTAACGCTGCCTTTTTCCATCTGGGCGTTCAATATGGAATGCCCCATGACGTACTTGATGCCGAGGCCGCCCGCGCCGTAGGGCAAGCCGAAAAACTCATGGAGCGCGGGAATGGTTACCGGCAACCCGACGCTGAAGGTAACGTCGGTGGCCATGATGCCTTGTTGCTTAAACGAGCTGAAATCGAGGGTTTTTCCACGCAACAGTCCCTGGTCGCGCGAAAACAGCATAAAAAGCGGGCCCTCGGGCATATTGAGCTGTTCGTCCAAATGGGTCGTGACGTCGATGCCTATCCTGCCCGAGGTGAAATTGAGCAGGGTGGCGCGGGCGCCGCCGTAAACCTTAAAACCGCCCTTAAACCCTTGTGTCAATTTGTCCGATACCTTCTTACCCGTAGGATCGGCGTTGTCTTCGTCGGTTATGTTAAAACTGCGCGCCAACAGGTTGGAGAGGATCTTGCTTCGCTTGAGTGAATCCGACGTCCAGTATTGATCGAACCAGCTTAAGGCAAGCTTGTCGCTCCAAAGGCCTACGCCGATGTCGGAAATCGGAAAAAGCAGCGCGCCGCTCGTCGGCGCCTGATCGACGCCCAAAAGCGCCGGATTGTGAAACGCGGACTCAAACGAATGGCCTCGGGCATTGCGGGTCATGGTGGTCCCGTTGCTTATCGGGTCCTGGTCGACCGCGGCAAAGGACGGCCCAAAAGCGCAGAGGGCTGTTATCAGTAGTTTTGTATGGAGTTTCATCGGCCTTTTCACCTTTCTTTCTATAAGATATTTCATATATGTCCTTTTTTTAAAACAGGCTCGCCCCGCTTACTCAAAAGCGGTGACCACCGAATCCATATTGTTGACGCCTTCCAAATGAATCCATGAATTGATCTTGATGAAGTCGGCATTAGTCAAGGAATCCCTGCCCGAGGGCATGAAACGCAGGAGCCAACGCATGGAACCGTGATGCGTACCCAATATACGGGCTATTTGTTTGTCGTTAAGCGCAATGGAATCATTGACGACGCTTCCGCGTTGCGGAATATAGACGCCCTGGCTTCCCAACAGGTTTACGTACCCGGCGGCTTCGGCCTTTCCGGTATTGTCCGAAACCAGGTCGTTGACTTCGTTGGTGCTGAGCGAATCGACATAGAGCCGTGTTTGCAGGGAATCCGGCGCGAAAAGCGCCAACAAACGGATGTTCACATTGCTGCTGTCGAGCACTCGAAGGCCGAAGGAAAAGGACTTGTCCGACATTCTCCGGAAGGCTCGCACGCCTTTTTCTTCAATGGTAAAGGTATCGGCGCCCAGGTCCATGGTGGTCATTTTCGCGATGTTCCAGTCGAAGTAGGCATTGAGCTTGTAATCCACGTATGTTTTCACCGTCATGGTGCCAACGCTTTTATCGTTGACGTTCATGTCGTTAATGGCCCGGATGCGCGTTCCCGCGGGAACGGTCACATGGGTGAGGATCTTGACGCTGTCGGGAAAACTATCAACGACGTTAGTGATGTTGATCATGCGGTTGTAGGCCGTGTCGCGCTTGATGGTCCCAAACGTCAAGTTTGTGTCGGTCAATGCTCCGGGAAAGGCCTGGGAGAGCACCTTGAAATTCACCTGAAGCGCGCTGATGAAGGCGCTGTCGGGCAATTCCATTTTAAACTTCATGTTCGCCATGACGCGTTCGAGCACGAAGTTGCCGCGCAGGGAGTCCTTGTCGTTCTTTGGAAAGGGGAATGGTATTTCAACGGTCTGCGTATCGCTGTTCTTGTCGAAGGGTTTGACCAGTACTCCGGACATTTCCTTGTAGTTCATCGCATTAGGTTGAATGGTGAAGATCAGCTCGTCGGAGGAGTTGACGGTGTCCCAGGCGCCGCGGGGATCCGTCCTGACATAATAATCAACCCTGGTCACCGAATTGCCGTCAAGCCACCGGGGGAACATCCTATTGCCCGAAAGGTTGAGACGGGAAAAACGCTTATTCTGCCGGGCGGTAACCTTGCGGTCTCCGTCGAGGATGAATCCGGAATAATAATAGAGAGTGTCCAATGAATCGGCGAACACCGAAAGCATCGTATCCCGTGTTACGTTTTTTTGGATGCAGGCGGGGGTAATCCACATATCGTGGTGTTCGGCTGAAACGTAAAGATCAATGCCCGATTTGTTATCGCAAAAGTAATTAAAAAAACCCGTTTCAATGTCGGCGTAGTCGATGTTTACGGAATCGGTGATTTTGTAACTATTGCTGAACGTATCGGAAATATTGAGCAGGGAGTCCATGACGATGGCGGACGACGCCTTGACGTCCGAAAGCGAAAGGGAAACATTCAAACCGCTTCCCACGGCTATGGAGCCTCCGGTCTTGAGGATGGCGCTCACCTGTATTTGCACCGCACTGTCGATGGTCTTTCCGGTCACGTCGAAGGTCGTGGCGGCCGCGGCGCCCGGAGCGAGCGCGCCGACAAGCCTGCTTGGGGCCGACGGAAGGACATTGGCGAACGTAATGAGCACGCTGTCGAGCGTCGCGTCGGTGGTATTGGTAATCCGCACGGGCAATTGGCCGTTGGCCGGATCGTTATCAATGGTCAATTTGCGTATTTTTGGAAGGGGAATGACGCCGGCCACCGTCTGCCGGACGTCGGCGAGGATCGATCCGGAAACGCCGAAACCCACGTTCGCGCTGATGTTTCCCGCGCTGGACAAGGGAATGGGGCCCAAGCTGACTCCGAAGGTCTTGTTGCCCATGGAGTCCTGTTTTTGCTGGAAGGAGAACGTGTCCTTGTTTATTTTGGAAAAGGCCACCACGTGACGAAGTTTCGTCGTATCGCCTTCAACGGTGGTGTCGTTGGTGCCGAGCATCGCGAAGTCTTTCAGCGTATCGATCGCGCCGAAGAGATTGCCGAATTCCTTTCCTAGAATAAATGAGGTGTTGGTCACCGGAAGCTCGATGTTAGACCGCCACTTCAGCGTTTGTTTGGTAGGATTGGAACAGCACAGAATGCACAGAAGGGCGCCTGCGCCCAAAATCATGGTTTTTTTCAAAAAGCGTTTGCTTGTAATCACACTATCTCCTTTCAAGATGTACACGTCTTAACGGAGTCGCCGCAATAGCTATCAGGAAATTCCATAAAATGCTACATATCCCGATTGTGCGCGTTTTGAAAGGCGCACAATGGCTTACTTGATTACTTGAAGAAAATAAAGGCCCCCCTTTATTGTATTACTCGGAATGGCGCCATATCGAAAAACGACGGCGTTCTTCCTTTGAGTAATAAAATAGCAACGTGAAAATGAAAAAGCAATGGTCCTCATCATAAATCCGCTTCTTATAAGGGAGCGAAACGCTCCATTACACAATAATATATACTTGTAGAAAGAATGTCACGTGGAATTTTAGTCTATTACCCGCCGAGTTCCTTCATGGCCGCGTCGAGGAGGCGGTAGGCATGTTCGATTTTGTCAAATGATTTGCTCACCCAGGCGCTTCCCCAAAAAAAATTGCAGCTTGTTTCGGCCTCAAGAATACAATCATACGCATCCACGATCATTTGGCGCACGCTTTCGGGATTTTTAATTTCTTCCCCGCGCCGGTCGAAGGCGCATTTGACATTGCGGTAATATGCGCTCGCGGCGCGGATTTCGTCGAAGCCTTTTTTTTGCAGGAGCGACCCCGTCCACTGGGCGAAGTCGCCTCCCCAATGCTCGCCGGTATTCCAGGCGCCTGGATATACGTCTACCTCCTCAGTGGGTGGAAATTTGTCGAGGTATTCATTGATATGGATGGGAATGAATCCGAGCGTTCCCGCGCGAAAACGGCGTAAAAGTTCGTGGTAAAAATGTCCCCAAAAACCCGCCCGGATGTCCTGCACGCGGAACCATCCTCCGTTTTCCCCGTCGGTCCAGGTGGTGACCAGGGCCGGGAAGTCGCACCATTTGGTCCTTTCGTACACTTCATGCTGGAACCAGCCTGGGTCCAGGCCCGACTGCTGGGCGTCGGAAAGTTCACGGTCACGCGGTATAACCACGATTTCCTCGCCCCCATAGCGGGCCAGAAAAGGCCGGTAACGCCGCTCTTCCCAGCGCATTTCTCGCCGGGGCTTGATGTACCAGCAGTCAACGATCACGTAGCGGTATCCGTTGCGCTTGAGATGGGGAATCATTTCCTTGCAAAACCCCATCTCAGGGGGCCAGAAACCCGCGAAGCGCTCGCGGCCGAGCATGTGCCTGCCTAGTCCCAGCCACCAGGAGGTCTGCGCCTCCCAGTCCTCTTCGGGTATGAGGGGATATACCGGATGATACAGACCGCTGCCCACGAATTCTATGGGAGAGCGGCGATAACGATCCAGGAAATCGGCTATGTCCGCAATGTCCCGAAAGGTTTCGCGGACCGCGGGATCTTCAAGCTGCTTTAACAGGGTCCCGGAAAAACCGACATGTAAACGGGCGATATCCTCGAACCCTTCGAGCATTCTCGTTACGCGGTCGTAGCACCAAAGGATTTGCTTGGCTTCCCAAGGTTCACCTGAATTATGAAGAGATAGTAAATTGCCCGGGGGCTGATGCATATGAAGCCCCAGAGCGTGGTAGACTTGGGCCATGGATTATTCCTTTCGGTTCCAAGCAAATGCGCTCGTCATTCGTAGATAATTCTGCTACAGACACTAAGCGGCCGCCGAAAATTAATATATTTTAAATCCACACGATACAACAGCAATTCTCCAAAGAAGTTTGAGCTATCTACCATGAAATACCCAAGCGTTCATATCATTATTAAAGGCGCGGTGCAGGGGGTGGGGTATCGTCCCTTTGTCTATCGCATTGCCCAAGCGCATGGCATACGGGGATGGGTGAGAAACGACGGCTTAGGTGTGATGATTGAGGCCGTCGCCTCAAAGGAGGGCCTGAATACCTTCGTCCGTTCGGTAACGACAACCCGACCGCCTCTTGCTAAAGTACAATCAATGGAAGTAAAGGACGGTCCGTATAAGGACCCTCCGGAATCCTTTGCCGTTGTTCAAAGCGAGCGGGGGGAGCGCATTGACGTGGATATAACCCGCGACAGCGCGGTGTGCGAGGCTTGTCTCGCCGAAATGCGCGATCCGGCAAATCGCCGCTTCGGCCACCCCTTTGTCAATTGCACCGATTGCGGGCCAAGATACACCATTATTAAAACGCTGCCCTATGACCGTCCGGGCACGACCATGGCGGATTTCCCTATGTGCCCGGACTGCGCAAAAGAATATGCCTCGCCGGGCGACCGCAGGTTCCATGCTCAACCGATTTGCTGCCCGAACTGCGGACCAAGGCTTTCATGTACCGATGTAAAAGGCGTCCCGTACACCGGCGAAAATCCACTCAGACAATGCATCGATTGGCTTGTTGGCGGGAAAATCGTGGCAATTAAGGGCATTGGCGGGTTTCACCTGGCCTGTAACGCAACAAACGCCGAAGCCGTATCCCGATTGAGGAGTCGCAAAATGCGGGAGGAAAAACCTCTGGCCGTCATGATGGGGAATGTTGAAAATGCCGGCCGTTTTGCAGAAATCGATGTACAAGAAAAAGAACTGCTTGAAAGTCTGGAGCGCCCCATCGTCATCTGTAAAAAAAACAACATCGCGGGCCTTGCGCCCAACATCGCGCCGGGAGTGCCGACCTTGGGGATCATGCTGCCGTATACGCCCCTTCACCATCTTTTGTTCGACGATGGCCGACTTTCCGCCCTTGTCATGACAAGCGGAAACCTGACCGACGAGCCCATCGTGTATGGGAACGAAAGCGCGTTTCAGAGGCTGGGCGCTATCGCCGACGCTTTTCTGACCCATGACCGCGACATTTACATTCGAAACGATGACTCCATTGCAAGGGTGATGGACGGCGCGCCGGTCATGCTTCGGCGAAGCCGGGGCTATGTGCCCGAACCCCTGCCCTCGCCGGACAACGTTAATGGCCTCATAGCCCTTGGCGGCGTGCTGAAAAGCACGATAGCAATCGGCAGAAAGCGCATGTGCTATTTGTCGCAATACGTGGGGGCTATAACCACCATTGAAGGACTTGAGGAACTTCGGCGTTTGATCGACCACTTCGCGCGGATTCTTGATGTTACTCCAATTGGCTTTGTGGCAGATCTGCACCCCCAATCGATAGTTCGCTTCGTGCCCGGAATCGATGCATTGCCTCTCGTTCATGTGCAGCACCATCATGCGCACGGCGCAGCATGCATGGCTGAAAACGAACTGTCTGGCAAGGCACTGTGCGTGGTCTACGACGGCACGGGCTACGGAAGCGACGGAAACGTATGGGGCGGAGAGCTGCTCCTTGCGGACTATAAGGATTTTACTCGACTGGGGCATCTGGCGTATCTTCCGCTTCCGGGATCGGAAGCGGCAATCAATAATCCCGGCAGGATAGCGCTATCGGCTTTGTACGCGACAATGGGTGAAAAGGCGGTCGAAGCCCTTCCCTGGATGCCTTCAGAAGAAAAAAACGCCGTCCTCGACATGATTCGCGCGAATACCAACTGCGCACAATCCTCCAGCATGGGAAGGCTTTTCGACGCCGCGTCGGCAATGCTTGGCATTTGTAAAAAGAGGACTTACGAAGGACAACCCGCCATCGAACTTGAAGGATGCGCTGATGTCAATGAAACGGGAGAATATGATTCGCTGGTGAGCGTAATCGGCAAGGAAATACTCATTGATGGCGCAGGAATTCTTCTTCAGGCTTATCATGATTTTAGGAAGGGAGCTCCGGCGGATAAAGTTGCCGCCAGGTTTCATACAACCATGGCGCGGGCTACGGTGGACATGGTAAAGCGCGCACTTGAAAAAACCGGCTGCGCTCAAGTATGCTTGAGCGGAGGCTGTTTCCAGAATGCGCTCTTGCTTATGCGAACCAATGCAATGCTTAAAGAATCCGGCATACAAGCGTTTACGCATCGAAGACTTCCGCCCAACGACGAATGTATTGCCTATGGGCAATTAGTGGTTGCGGGGGCGCGTGGGAAATTCGATTAAACGTTTTTCGAAATAGTTCACCTATCAATAGGTGAAGAGATAAAGCACGTTTTTACTCCTCCAATTGCATATTTGGAATTTTACCGATGATTTTTTTAATTTCAGGCTTGGAGAAGTCTTCGCCGTACATTCTGATAAAAACCAGCGCCCGCATTTGAGCTTCATTGATAATGCCGTATTGTTGTCTGATTCCGGTCTCAACAAGTTTTTTCCCCGCATCGAACATACTACTTGCCATTCGCAGTCGTTCGACGGGAGCTTTCAGCGCCATCATTCGCGCCATCTTGGCTTCTATTTCGGGGGAAGTGTCATGCATGATTTTTCGCGTTTATTAACAAATCCTCGACACCGAGTTTTTTTGACCAATTTGTTAAATACTCATTGTCAATTTCAACGGAATGCAACAATAATTGCCGGACGTCACGGAGTTGAAGCTCGGATGGTGAAGTCTTAGCCCAGATAAGTTTTGAGAGAATGAGGTCTTCCGGCGAAACAATTGAAACCGGTGATCCTTCGATGTCGATTTTTCGCCTTCGGAGGAATTCCTCAATCCGGTATTCCTCTTCTTTGCGAATAATAAAATCGACCTTAAGAACGGATTCATTATGAATGACGTTGAACATCCCATGGGTGCTTATTGCTTGACGAACACTTGCTTCCTCGATGTAAAAATCATCAAGGAATAAAGCGACGATTTTTCCGACATCGCCCCGCGTTGCATGTAAGATTATATCTATGTCACGAGTCATTCGCGGAGTTGAATAAAACGCAAGCGCCATTGAGCCGGTCATCATATAGGAGAGACCGGCTTTATCCAGGCGTTGTGCAATGTCCCTGAGCAACAAAAGCTCTTCGTTCATGTTACTCTAATCCTTAACTTTCAGCTGATATACTCAAATCCGCTTCTAAAATACATTTTCCATATAAGGTTCATTCAATCCAATTTAAAATTCACCGTATACAAAAATTTAATTTTGACCTTCTTGCCCTCAACTCTTGGCGGAGGAAACCGCCATTTGCCGATACCTTAAAACCGAATCTGCCGTCGACCGCCAAAAGCGTTGGGCCATTCGCCATTCCCAAGCTCTCCGCTAATCGATTATTCCCGATACGACTTTTTCATAGGCTGGTTTCCAATTACCCGCATAGTACAGAGGAAGATTTATGAGAGTAAAATCCTTTCCTACCCCGGTTGAAATGTTTTTCCGCACCGATGGAGGCGCATTGTAAAATCGTAGAGCAATACGTTGTGTGGCCTGCGCCATGAACATTCCAAGCGATTTTAGAGTTCCGGTTGCCCCGGACTTGACTTCCATGGGAACTAAAAAATCGTTCCATTGATCGCAGAAATCAACTTCGGCGTTGCTGTTACCCGATTCACGAGCCCAGAATGCCGGTATTCGCGGAAGCTGATGCGATGATGCCAGCAGCTCCTGGAAAACAAATTGCTCGGCAATAGCGCCGCGCATGCCGCAATCGGTCAAAGAAACATCGAACATAAGGGGTATGCCCACTCTACTATTCATCATACCGATATCGTAAAAAAACAATTTTGGCGCTTTACGAAAGTTCAGTAGCATCGGCAAAGCTACCGTAGTGGCCGGGTAAGTGCAATATACAAGAAATGCCTTTTGAAGCATTGAAAATGCATTTTTCATTTCTCTGCTTTTAAATTGCGAATTGTTGAAATTCTCAAAGCGTAACCGTTCACCGCAATGAGCCGGCGCCCCATCGAGCGCGGTCTCGATATATTTAGACTCCGCCTTCGGCAGATATTTTCCTACGTCATCCAGTACCGACTGCAATAAATTCGCATGAAGCTTTCGCACTCCCGTCAGGCTATTACTTTCGAGATATTCCCGTATTGCCGCCGGCATACCGCCGGTCTGAATATAGAGCGCATATTCGTCCATTATCATGCGATGTACCGGTAGCGGCAACGTTAGAGAAGCAAGAGACAACGCTTCAACGTGCCGAGTTTTTCCTTTTGCAAGTAAAAACTCGGAAAACGACATCGGCGCCATAAACAGATATTCTACTCGTCCGGTTGGAAACGAAATGGTTTTTTGCGACAGTCTTACTTCTAATAATGAACCGGCGCACACGACGGCCAGATCGGGCATTTGTTCCGCAAAAAACCTGAGCAAGGAAACGGCATCCGGGCAAGCCTGAATTTCATCCAAAAACAATAGCGTCGAAGTCGGGATAATTTTTTTTGATGCGCGAAATTCAAGAGCCGCAAGTGTATCTGTAAATGAAGGGGATATTAATTTTCTATCGTCGATATTTTCAAGGTTCAAATATAAAAAGGTCTCAAATTGTCGAGCGAATTCTCCTACCAACGTTGTTTTGCCGGTTTGCCTTGCCCCGCGAATAATAAGCGGAAGTCGGTTCTTTTTTATTTTCCATTGCACAAGCGATTGCAAAAGATTTCTTTGAAACATCGTTGCCTCTTTTAGACCCGACCGTGAGGTTGCTCTGAATCATCAATATAACATATTAAACGTAAAATGTCAAAAACACTATACTATTTATAACAAACAATGGTGAGTTTGGCGTGATGATTGTGTAGAGAATCTTATTAATCCAATTTAAAATTCACCGTATACAAAAATTTAATTTTGACCTTCTTGCCCTCAACTCTTGGCGGTGGGAATCGCCATTTGCCGATAACCTTCGCGGTTTCCTGGCCGAAGAGCGGATGGCCGATGCTATTAACAATGGTGAATTCATCAACGCGGCCGAATTCATTAATGACCAGGTCAACATCGACCGATCCTTGAATGCCCGCTTTAAGGGCAATTGGCGGATAGGCTGGCTTGGGATTATACAAGGGCGAATATTCTACATTGTCCAAATTTCCAATGGACCCGATTCGCACGGGAGCGCCGATGTCTCCAACCCCGCTTGGGCCTGAAACTGCGCCCGTGCTTGGGGCCGCTTGGGGTTGTTCTTGAGGCGCATTCGCTGATGGAACAGGATTAGTCTCGGGCGCGTCCGACGAAGTCGGGGCCGCTTGCATGGCTTGATGCGCCATAGCAGGGGCAGGATTCATTTTTTTTGCTCCTCCAACCTGCACGCGCTGAGGCGCGGGAGGAACAACCTTATTTAATTTTTCGGGCAATGGAAGCGAAACCAAGGTTATGGTTTGAGGAAGCCGAAAAGTTTTTTCGCGGTGAATTCCATGAATAATCATGAAAATCGAGGCGATAGCGACACCATGAAAAAAAACGGAAGCCGCAAAAGAACGGTTGAACGGCATTTCGCTATAATAATTTTTCGGCCTAGTATAGGTTGTTTCATTCACATGACAGAACTCGATAGTGGTCAAGAGCGCCTCTACCACTGATAATCAAACCCAAAAAACAGCATGGTTACGGGCCAATTCATATCGAAGCTGATAATTTTTTTTGTTTTGCCGTCCAAAAGCGCGAAATTGGGGGTATTGAATACATTCCATGCTTCAATATAAAAATGAGCCTTTGAATCTTTTATTGTAAATCCTTTCGAAAATTTAAAGTCCAACCGTTGATAAGGCGCATAGCGCGCGGCATTGGCGGCGCTTACCCGCGTGCCAAAGCTGTCCTGGACAACCGAAGTATACGGCATTCCCGACATGAAGCGGTATTTCGCGCTTATCTCATAGCTTCGCGGAAGCCGGTAATAGTTCACCAATGAAAGCATAAGCGGCCTATCGAGCGGAAACGGATACCAACGCCATCCCGGCTGATCTTGCCTCTTGGAGCGCGACGCGGTCAAGGAAATCCATCCGTTCCAAAAGTCAAACGGATCGTATTTGAGAAAATACTCCAATCCATAAGCATACCCGCGTCCTTTATTTTCATAATGCGACTCATAGCGCCCATGTGAATATTGAAATTGTTCGAGGAGTTCCGATTTACCTTGCGGTGAGAACAACGAAATGGAATCCGCATAATATTCGCCGAATACGGCACGGTAGACATTATCGGGAGGAAATGTTGAAGTGGTCTGAATGACCTCGGTCAATAAATCGTAATAATATTTGCCGTACAAATCAATCTTTTGCGTAAGCCAGGGAAGCAGTCTATCTTCCTCTCCGATGCTCCCATGCCAAACCTTTTCCGGTTTTAAATCATTGGAAAGCGCGATTGAGGAAATATCGTAATTGTTTTGCGTATAATGCCCGATTGCCCCAATTAGTTCATGCTTGGGGGCCAAAGAATATTTTGCGGATACTCGGGGAGAAAACGTAATCGAGCTATCGGCGCGAGAAAGTTCCACCCTTGCGCCAAGATCAAGGCTAAGTCTTGGCGCTACTGTCCATTCGTCACGTACGAACAAGCCGCTGTTCATCCAAGAATTATTGCCTTTATATTTTACGAAAATGTGATTTATTATTCCGTCTACATTCAGGTAATTTGACATATAAGACAAGCCGTTATCGCTCGTGAGCGGTCCCAAAAAATCGGTGAAATTCGTGTTCCCGTTAAGAAGTATTTGTTGAATATACCGGGCTATATCCACATTGAAGTCGGCTTTGTTGTAATCCAGTTGAAAGCCTGAACTGAGTATATGATTTGAAAATCCCGAATACACCCAGTTAAAATTCAAATTAAACTGCGACAGATGAACATCGTAGGGCGACAAACTATTATTCGAACTGTCTGAAGCCGGTACTTTAAGATCCCACCAGCGTTTTTGCCAAGCGCCCGCCAGTGTGATAATATTGTCGGACGTCGGGAAATATTTTGCCGTTCCGTAGAGAATATTATAATACGATGCATAATCTATTTGCGTGTCTCGTTGAGCGGTTTCACCGCTGAAACCATAACTAGGCCGGGTTATGGCTTTATATTTGTCCGTGTTGTAAATTTCATTGCAATATATTTGCAATTTATCATTCGGCCGAATTTCCAGCCCCGTGGAAAAATCCAGATAATCGGGAAGAATAATATCTTCTTCTATTTGCTTGACCGTTAAATCGGTTTCTTTCCGTTGGGTCGGATCCTGATATTTCTTTTCAATATACGCGGCTAACTCCCCAACGCGCTTGTAGGTAAAATCATAGTACGAACTTTGAAACGACGCATTTATGCCTACTTTGTTTTTATAGAGCGGAATTCCAATATATGCGTCAGTCTGCAATAAATTCCAGTTTAGTCCGAAAGCAAACGGCTCGGATAACGGCCTTCTGCCGTTCACCGTCAAGAGCGCGGATGTCGCATTGCTGTATTCAGCGGGGAATCCTGATTTGTAAAGCGTCATTTTGTCCATCGCAAGTTCATTGAACATGGAACGACCGCCGCCGAAATGATACGGCTGTAAAAGCGAAATATCATCTAAAAATACCCGCGTTTCCTTCGGTTCTCCCCCGCGGACGATTGGCCGGGCCGAAGCGTCGCTTTCCGCGGCAACGCCTGGAAGCGTTTGGATAACGCGCAGAGGATCATTAAAAGTCGAGGCCGTCCTGGCAATTTCGGTTCTTGTGATATCGGTTTTCGATACCGCCGCGGTCACATGGACCGGTTCCCGCTTTGCCGTGACCGTTATTTCTCGTCTGGTAACGTTATTTTTCAGTTTTGTCGTTGGAATGGTAATGAACGGTTGTTTATCGTCGGCCTTCAAATCCACTTGTTCGATTACTTCATGATACCCGGGAACACTTACCTTAAATATATGATTACCGCCTTGGCACGAATGTACAAGATAACCGCCCTTTTTTGTAATATCAATAAGGCTGTCGTCAAAAGTAACGGTAAAACTATCCGATTTTATAGCCAGATCATGTTTTGAATCTACAATACACCCCGATATCGTCCAACAAGGTCCGGAAATCATTGTGCCATTCGTTGGTATTTTTACATTGGCTTTTTGTGTGACGATTTGAAAATGCAGCAGGCATGTTACGAAATAATTTTTTTTATCCGTTTTTTCCGAAATGATCCGGGAAAATGGGGCATATTGTTTTGAGACAATTCCCAGAGTATGATATTCCTTATGAGGAAGGCGCTTAAAAAAAGTCCCTTCGGAATCCGGAAAAACCGTGCTTGAATCGATTTTTACAAAAACAGGATCATTTCTCGGGAACGCTCCGGTCATGGAGTCAAGAATCGACCCCGTAATGGTTACCGAGTCATTGATAGCGCCGTCTCCTTGTTTGACAATTGCGCCTGTTTTTACGGAATCCTTTTCAAGAGCAATGGTTGAATTTCCCATGGCAAAGCAAAGGACGATTAAAAAAATGCTCCCCCATTGTTTAAATTCCATTCAACCACCTCAGTGCAATATGATAGGCAATGCCATAATGGGAAATTGCGGAATAATGCGGATATATGAGAGTGATTTCGGGTACGACGAAATCGGGCGAAATCCACCAATGGGGCACGCGCATCGAAACGCCTATGGCGGTCCTTGTCGTCCATGATCTTTTCGTGTAGCGATAGGGCGAATAAGATTCCGTAATATCGTTGAAATCAGAGATATTCGTTGCAAGCCATTCCGCCCTGAAATTCGCATAGGGAATTAACCGCTCATATTCCCATCCCGCGGCATATTCCGCATACCAGCCATTATCGATCCATGGCCCGATTGTCCAACCAAGTCCGAGGTTATGATGCAATAAGCCTTTGCCTATCGGCTTATCCTTAAAACCGAACCTTCCGTCGAATTCCAGGAGAACGGGACCTAAGTAAGCGTCGGCGCTGTATTTCGGATTAAGTTGATAGGGGCTTTCCAAATGGAAACCGATTTCTAGTCCCCTTCCAAATGGAAATTTTCGAAGAACGCCCAATCGATAATCAATACATGCTGAAAAATATTGTTCTCGACTCGTATCAATTTTGGTAACGAAGGAATCCGGCATCGATACGAGTAAGTTTCCAGCGGCATCGTGCGCTGAAATCGAGTAAAATTCCCTTTTCCCGATTCCCGCGCTCAAGAGTGTTTCCCCGGGGTTAAGCAATTTTCCGGTATTGTAGGATTGCGTGGTAAAATTGCACCCAACGAAAAGCATTTGAACCGCTAAAGCCGCGCACAACAAATATGATCTGTTTCGTACGGTATATTTTAAATTTCCGAATACTATTGCCCCGCTATACCTCAGATGTTCTTCGGCGCAGAATTTACCCATGAATTTTCCCGTTATAGAAAGACGACAATGTTACAAAGAATAGCTCAAGCCCATAGTCAATAGTATAGTGTCTACTTTGTCGGTGGCTTTAATTTTCTCCGCTCTTCATCTTGATATACTGCGGCGAAAACCGGAAAGCGCCTTTTACGGCCCGGACGCACATGCCCCGTGGACGCATCCGTTGACCGTTGATTTGATCATAGCACGCGACCCAGGCGCGGAAATTTTTCATTGCGGTATTACCGGGCGGCTTCATTTCAATGCAGGCGGAACCGTTGTCGTCAATCTGCATGAGCGAATCGTCCTGGTCCGGCAGATTGTTAACATTTTGGTAAAACCATTTATACGTATAGGTTTCAAATATCCGGTTGCCGTTCTTATCAGTGATCGCATCCATCGTCGTATCGGTAATCGAGATGCCGTTATCGCACGCTAAAAAGTAGGCGTACCCGGTGTCCACGTCGACGATGCTGTCGCAGAGCGCCGGATTGTTTTTATTGTAAAGATAGGTCATTGAATAGTTCCCCGCGCTTGAAGGGTCGAAGTAATTAAATCCAAACGCGAAACGATTAGGCACTTTGCAGACGCCGACCCACGAAATGTCCGGATTATTATTGGGGGGCGTTATCGCGGGAAGATTTACATGGTATTTAATCGTGAATTGCGCGGCTGCGCTGAGCGCGGTTCCGTTCGCGGAATGGGCTGTGAACATAAGCATCGCGGGTAAAACCATTTTTTCGATGTTGTCGCCGAACGCGGTCTTTTGCGAATCGGATAATGACGAAAGCATCGCCGCAACGGAATCCTTGGGATGCATGAATAGTTCGCTTATGGAATCGATGGTTGACTGTGGAATACTGTCGTAAGGTTGTCTTTCCCGGAAAACATCCGGCTTGATGATAAATGAAATCCGCGCCGAGTCCGGCAAGCCGACGGGTGTTTTCAGCGGTGTTATGGGATCAACATCGGTATAGGCGATTTCATTGATTCCCCAAACGTATCTGTAAACCACTTTAATATCGTTTATCGACGTTACTTCATTCCCGCCGAAATAGGCGCTCGCGGTCACCGTATCACCGGGCGAGACTTCAGGTCGCGGTCCGATGACTACCCCGATGACACGGAGTTTGTTCGCGTCGATACGGCTAAAGGTATCGGGCATAGCGCCTATGCATGATAGCAGCGAGCATACGCCGCATAGCGCGGACAATAAAATAAAACACTTGGTCAGCCTCAGAATTCCCATGTCAACCCCAGTGACGCTATTGGAAAAATCGGTATGCTCTCAAACGCGGAAAAATCGTAATTATATTGGTTCACCTCGCCCGGATGATAGAGCGGCTTGCCGTTTTTATCTTTTACATATTGGAGAAGATGAAACAACCGTTCACCCTCGATATACGCCGTGAGCATGCTTCGCTTGAGGATGAATTTCTTTTCGTACCTGAGATCCAGGCCAAGATAGGGCGTATGGCGCTTGGAGTTCACGGCGCCGGGCTTGGCTATGTATTGAAAATTCGTGGCATCATAGAGCTGCACTCCATATGGCGTATAAGGATATCCGTCCGTATATTGAAAGCGTAGCCCGAACCCCTGATTACCCTTAAAGAACCAGTTCGCGACAAGTTGAACATTGTTCAAGGCATTGTAATCGTATTCAATCCATTTTCGCTCCCCGAAATCATAACGCTCGCTATACGAAAGCGAATAGCTCAGCCACCCGAAAAAATGTTTGTCTTGGTTGTGTCGAAGCATTAGTTCCAGGCCTTCCATGCGCGCCTTGCCGTTGGTCGCAAGATAGCTGGAATTGTCTTCCATCAGCTCCTGGGCGGTCTTACCTCGCGGCTTGTCCCATTGCGTTCCGAAGTATCCCTGACAATCCAGCGATACGAGATCATTCAGTTGCCATTCGTAACCAAGTGTGTATTGGCTTCCTTTTTCGGAAACGAGGTCTTTTTTCAATCCGGTCGTCATGATGATGGAGTCGGGGCTTTCGTTGTAATTGCCGATTGATGCGGTAACGGCATGCTGCTTGTCCAATGTGTATTTGCCGGAGATACGAAGCGAAAAATCTCCTGAAAATCGCGTGTGATTATTTATTGCGCCGTTACTATAATCCCGGAATTCAGGCAACCAAGAACCGTGATAATCAAGCTGCGTATAGTAATCGTAGCGCAATCCGGGTGAAAGCGTCAGTTTTTCCGTAGGCTTCCATTCGCACGATACATATCCGGCCAATGGTCCGAACATTGATTTTGATGAATAGGTATAAACGGTATCTTGTACATAATATTTTGTTAAGCCGGTAAACGGCTCAAACCGCATATCGAGGCCGAAGAGTATCTTCAGGCCGTCATGTACTTTGTAGGTTAGTTCATCGCGTACGTCATGTCTGATTGCCTTTGAATCCGCGTAATACATGAAATCAACCCAATTGTTGAACAATTCTTTATACGATGTAGGGCGGATGCCGTATCGAAGGATATTTTCAAGCTTGGGTGAAATAGCCCAGTTCCATGCGGCCATTCCCATCGTCATGTCTTTTCCAAATGACGAAGATTCCAGCGAGGGGTCGTGTTTGCTTGCTTTTTCCCATTTCGGATTAAAATTATACATGGTGTCATTTGCGCCGATCATTGCGAGGGTAATATGGTGCGAAGGAGATAGCTGCCAGTCGAATCGCAAGGAGTAGTCCCAATAATCCTGTATGTTATCGAACTTAGTTCCATAAACCAATCGTTTGAAAAAACCGACTTCGTCAAATAAATAACATTGACGGAATGAGCCTATTATTCCGGCGTTTTTCCCAAGCGGGGTTTCAAAAAGCAGATTGATGCCTTTGATATTAAGGTCGAAAATACCGTGCCATCGATCCTTCTGAGCGGGACGTGTTTTAAAATCAATAATTCCGCCGAGCGCATTGCCGAAGCCCGTTCCCCATCCACCGGGATATAATGACACGGACTGCAACGCGTCGGTATTGAGGATCCCTCGATACAAACCAAAATCCCCCGACAAGGGGTGGTACAGGTACGGCAATTCAATTCCGTCAATATAGAATTTGCTGTCGCTGTTGTCCGCGCCCCGAACGATGATTTCGTTGCCCCCGAACACCGGCCTGGATACGCCCGGCAAAGCTTGCAAAAGCCTGACCGCTTCACCGTTGAATCCCGGCACTCGCTTTAATTCCTTCGAACCCACGTCGTAGCTCTTGATCTCTTTATCATGGGCTTTGCCGTAAACGACTATTTCATTATCATTATACGAATCGCGTTCCAGCCGGAACGATTGCCTCACGGTTACGCCCTTTGCAATGAATATTTTCGATTGAAGCGGTTTATAGCCGCCGGCGATGATTTTGATCCGCAGGGTTCCATTCGGCAACGCAAAAAAAGAAAACCTTCCGAGGGAATCGGTTGTGGTTACGATCATATACCCTTCAAGCCTCTGACCCTTAAGGGCGCCTATTTTTTCAAGGTAAACGGAAAGCGGAATGCCATGGGGCTTTTTATCGACGCACAGGAATTTCTTGTCATGCTTTTGAGGGGGAATCGTGTCTTCGAACGATAGTGCGATAACGGCGCGGGACACCTTTCCCCGCGAGCCTTTTTCCATGACGGTTCCTGTAAAATTGACCGTTTCGTCAATTGGAAAGGCCGAATCTTGGAGGGTAAACTTGTAGGCATACCGCAGCACTACCGCAACAGGCTTGCCTTGAGACATTGCGGGAGTAAAGGTGAACAATCGTACGGCGGCCAGAGCCGATGAATCCAAAACCGGGTGCAATCCCTTGATGATGATTGCACTGTCAACGGTTCCCTTGTCTGAAACGGTTATGTCGAACTCGACGTCGCCGTAAATCCCTTTTTCCATAAGGCTGTCGGGATAGAGGGCTTTTACAACGTGAAGGGGCTTCGGTATCGATTCAAGCGGCGGCAGGGAGTCCGTGATATTCGGCGCTTCCTGCGCGAATCCGCACAAGCACAATAGTATACCGCAAATGCCGCCTCGATACCCCATGATTCTCCGGGAGAAAGGGAGGTTTTGAAAAAGTAAACAAACAAGATTACGTCATGTAAAATCAATTATTGAAGGAAAATTACGGCAGCCAAAAGTCGACTTCGGCGCTCCCCTTGCCAACCCCCAAAACGCTTTTGGTTATAAATTGACAGGTCGGTTGTATCGTTGTATCCAATTTGATACTCGAAGTTTCAAAAAAGGTACTTTTATAATAAATAAAATTGGGAATTTTTATTAATCAGAAATGAATTATTTTCTTATTACTACTACTAATATGATTATTTAGAAGGAGGAGAGTATGAGCAATGGACGGTGGATGATTTTTTGCGCGATGATGCTTGGCGCCTACGCCATGGTATGCCGCGCCGATGTCAGCATTAACGCCAGGGTCGACTTCGGGGAATTGGACAATTATGGCGAATGGGTAATGGTTCCCGGCTACGGCACGGTATGGCGGCCGGACGCGGACCCGGATTGGCGTCCGTTCACCTATGGGCACTGGGTCTATTCAAACGAGGGGTGGGCATGGGATTCCGACGAGCCGTTCGGATGGATCGTTTGCCACTATGGCGATTGGTGCTACGACGACGAACAGGGATGGGTCTGGGTTCCGGGGTATGAATGGTCGCCCGCGAGAGTCAAATGGTACGTGACCGACAACGAAATTGGATGGGCGCCGATCTTTGCCAAGCCCCGCCATGGGTATCATGAACACGCGTTCCATATGCAATGGACCTTCTGTCCCGTGGAATTTTTCACGTCGTTTGAAATGAAAAGTCACGTGGCGTTTCACGCTCGTCCGGAAGGCGATGTGCGGGTGCGCGTCACGAGCGCTCCGCCCCGCAGGGAGTTCATACAGCGCAGGGTGCATTCGCCGATTGTGTCCATCAGTCTCAACAAAGTCCGCGTCACAACGCATGAGCGGCCTCTCATCAGAATTGACCTTGGTGAAAGGCATCATGACCGCGAGCGTGTTGAAGTGCCGATAGGACTGAAGTATCGAAGGGTCACGGTGCGAAAAGAAGAGCCGCGACAATCCGTCACGGTAACGCATGAAGAGCCCGCGAGAGTCATTGTGCAACCGGCGGAAAATAGGGCCAGGGTAACGGTCACCCCCGAAAGATCCGATAATCCGCGGGTTCATGTGCGTACGCAAGAAGACCAGCCCGAAAGAAAGGCAAGGGTGGAGGTTCGCAGCAAGCATGACGATGACCAGAATAATGACCGCGATGATGATAATGACCGCGATAAACACAGGGCCAAGGTGGAAGTTCACGTTCGATAAAAGAAAAATATAGATGCGTCCGCAAAGATAGTGGGCCGTAAATACTCGCGGCACAGCCGCGTCTTAATGAAATCATTGTATCACAACAGTTAACAAAGGAGATAGACACATGTTAAAAAGTATGTTTGGAACGCTGGCGGCAAGTTTAATGGCAATAACGATGGCATGTAATGTAACCGTGGTTACGCCGCCGCAAACCACGGTCAAGGCGGAGAATGATTTAACAGCCATGAGCGTGGACGTAAAAGGTGCGACGACAAACATCGACGGAATCGATTTATCCGCCGTGACCATCGGCGACGTTTACTTTTCAGCTATTGACTACGGAACGACAACCGCATCAAAAGTCACCAACAGGTCCGGCGATGTGACCGTTTATATCGACACGGCATGGGTGTATACTAAAGTACTCGGAATGCCCATGCCGGGTATTCCATTCACCAATATCTCAAACATGACGACAACCATCACACCGCAAACCGCCAATACCGTCGTTTTTGATGATAATACCGCAAAGGTAATTTTCCAAGCGCTTGCGAAGAAAAAACAGCCATAGACTTGATAGTTTGCGAAACGGCATCCGATGATCTTTTCGTGGAGATGGTCCGCGTTCCTTTGGATCGCGGGGAGCGCGGCCATCCTTACTTCCGGGATTTCAGCGCCTATGACGGCGCTCGGGCGGACGCGGGGAACCGTGAATCCGGTTCAGAAGGTGTGGTACACCCAGATCGGCCAGTGGCGCCTCATACATGACTCCATTCCATCCGTAAATTCCTATCTTTTTCACGACGCGGCGACCGACGGCGCCAAGTCGGGCGAGGCAACGGCGAATGTACGGCTGAATTTTGAGTTTCGAAACATCAAACAATGTGAGGCGCGTTTTGCCATAGGCCCCGCTCCAGCCCTGGCCGGGCTGTTGGTGCAAAATAAGCGCGTCACCTATTACTTTCTCATTGAGAAGGGAAAATTAGGGGATTCTCTCAGAATATGCCGGAATCAAAGCGGCCTGATGACGTCTCTTTTCGTCGCACCGGCGAAAGTTTCCGATACTTCGACGATGACGCTCCGCGTCACGAAGGATAGTCTCTATCTCGGTGATGAATGGAAATCGGCGAGAGTTGTCTTGCCGCCGGAATTTCCGGAGCTGACCATATTCGGCTTTGAGTGCATGCAAGGAACCATGAAAGTGTTTAATGCGCGAATCGAAGCGCAAAACGATCGTTTTGAAGAATCCTTTGAAAAAGCCACGCTCATCAATTTGCACCTTGATAAATTGCTATCCGGCCATGGAAAAAAGCCGCATTAAAGGCGTTGTTGGAAATGGTCAGTCCTAAGTTCCTTCAGGCGTGGATGGTTCTTCTCCGGAATCCTTATAAACTGCACTGAAATAAGGTTTACAACCGCTATTCCAGCGCCGAGAAGAAATACCTTTTGATATCCCCACCGCGCCCAGATAATTCCTCCCGTCAATGCCACGGTGATTGAAAATATGTGGTCCAGCGTTATCGCCATTGTCAGCGTCGGCGTGATATGCTCGGGCCGGGCTATTTTTTTAAGATACGTAGCCCGCGCCATGCCCACCGACATGAGCAATTGATCGGCCACAAAACAAATCGCCGCCACGATAAACGCGGTTCGTTCCGAAAATACGCTCTTGGAAAGTCCGTATCCCGCGCAGACGAATATCAGGAAAAAAGCTTCACATCCAAGAACGAATTTCTCGCCTAACGAATCGACCGACTTTCCCAGCAGCGGCTGAAATACTATTCCCGCGACGCCCGCCATGGTCAGCAGCGTCGCCAGTATGGCGGTGGGCTGGTGAAACACCGTTACCAATACCCACGGCGCGAAGGTAAGGAATATCTGCTTGCGCGTGCCGAAGAGGATCGAAAGCCAGTAGTATAGCCGGTATTCCTTGTGCAATTTGAGATGGAGCGCGGGCGGGTGGGCGTTGCCGGGTTTCATTGACAAGAGAAACAGGGCGCCCATGAAGTAAAATGAAGCCGCGATCAGAAACGAAGCGCGAAAATTGAAATGGAAGTATTTGAATCCCAGGAAAATAAAGAAACTTCCCACAATGGCCGCGAAATTCCGCAGGGCATTGAGTTGACCGAGGCGGCGTCCGGTTCTTCCCTCATGCGCGAGTTCCATACTGATGCCGGTGTTGAGCGGCATCAGCATGTGCTGCCCGAGGCTGAAAATGAACAGCCACGCGAACATCCAGTGAAAATTCACTGAAAAGAGCGCCATCATGACAAGACCCAAGGCGCCGCACAGCGTTGCGGCGAAGGCAAGTCGGCGGCTGCGCAGGAAAAAAAGCGCCGCGGAAACGAAGATGACCAGAAATCCGCCCGATTCGCGGGGAAATTCGAGGAATGTTCTGTTAAAACTGTTTAGATTAAAGGAATCATTGAGAAAATTATTGAAAACCGAATTGAAAACGCTTTCGGCGAATCCGATGGCGGCGACGGTCGAGATGAACAGCGCGAAATCCCGGTGAATGGAGGGAAAGCGGCGTTTAAATACTTTAATAAAGGCGGATCTCATGATGGGGTATCAATCCTACCGCTTCACCCCGATCTTGATCCTCTTGGTAAAGACCAGCGCGCCGCTGTGGAACACCTTGACAATGCCTAAATAGACCCCGCCGCCCACGATGCGGCCGCTATGGTTGCAACCGTTCCATTCCTTCGCCCAGCCTTTGTCTTTGGGCATAAGGGGCAGGGAAATCACCATGTTTCCGATGACGTCGAAAATGGATACGCTCAAGGCGTATTGTTCGGCGTCGAGGATAGGGGTGGGGGAGGCGGCGCTGATTTCGGTGTAGAAGCTTTGCGCCGGAATAAAGGGATTGGGTATGACCCGAATCGTCCACGTGGGCTCCTTCATCACCACATCCAAGGCAACACGGCGGTTGAGTGGGTTGAGCTGGGCGTTGCCTTCGGCGTCGCTGATCAGCGCGTGGATGTCGATCCACATCGAATCTCCCTTTGCCGCATAGGGAACGATTCCAGCCTCTATGGTGTCGACCCTAAACGTGCATGTCGCGTTGTTCGCGCTGAGGAGAGTGAGTCTGAATTGATACGGTACGCCGGTCTTCAGGGAGTTTAAGACGAACGGATGGATACTCGTGATAGGCTTGACATTTTCGGTAAATGCGACGGTGAGAACATCGAAGCGGGAGGAGTCCGACGCCAGGGAGTTTCCGTACACCAGCTTGGCCGAAACAAGCGCCGGCGCGGCGCTATCGGAGGCAAGGGCGGCCCTTGGAGGGAGGTCCGGGAAATCCGTGTAATCCACCAAAACCTCCATGACCGTCGTGGTTGACAATCTGCCCGGCATGGCCTTGTCGCCGCGCACCGGCATGCTGTAGGATGAATCGTTGAGTTTTATAACGCCCGCCAAAGACACCGTATCGAACACGACGCTTGGTAAAACGTCCCATTTGGCGATGATTGTTTTAAGCGAGGCTTGTTGCACGGGCCGTTTGAAATTGATGGTCACCCTGTCGATGACGCCGTCGGCGTTGGCGTCCTGGTAGTAGGCGCCAAGGATGGCCGTGGGGCCCAGGCGCAGGCCGAGCTGCACGGAGCGGTTACGGTCGTGGGGCGGGTTATTGCTTTTATCGGAAAGCGTTCCGCCCTTGCTTCCGGGCACAAGCCGTAGCCAATCGCCCGCCTTGGGCTGATCCATGCCGGGGGCGGTTACCTGAATGGTAAAAATGGAATCGCTGCTTTGGGCGATGACTTGCTGTATGTTCATGGCGATCGTATCGTTCGTTGCGGCCTTTATCAATAACAATTGATTTCCGGCAACCGACGATCGCGGTATGGGCTCCGAAAACGTGACGAACAGCGTATCGGGACCGGGGCCGTCGTTTTCCATCACGTTCGCGGCGATGACGGCCGGGCCCACGCCGTCGGTAAAGGTATTCGAGGAACTCTGTTGTCCATTGTCCACCGTCATGAAAATGGTTACCTGGCCGCTTGGCCTGCCGTCGGCGCCCGTTAATGGCATAAACGCCGCCTTGATCGAGACGCTGTTTACCGTCGCGTTCGCGGCGGGAATGGAATAGCTGTTGCCGCGATAGGCAATGATGAGGGAATCAAGCCTTTGGTTTGTTTTGAACGTGTCGCTTAAGGTAATGCTGAGCATGTCGGGAACGATATCCGCGTTGGTATCGAGCATGACGGCGGAATAAATGACCGGATATTTAGGCAGGATGCGCGAAACGATTTTAACCGAATCGGGCTTGAGTTTTCCCGCGGGGTCGCTTACCACCACCCAGGTAACGCCCGCCTGGACCTTTGTAATGACGCAACGCGACGGGTCGTTTCCCGACTGGGTTACCGCGACCACCTGCGGGTTACGGCTCGTCCAGGTGGGCGACGCGGCGCGTTTGATATAAGCCTGGTTGATATCGCGGACCACCGCGTAAATCGTAGTTATCGAATCGAAAAAGCCGATTACCAATGAGTCTATTACCGCGTCTTTTTTAAGATTGAGCGTCATGGAATCCACAAGGATGTCGAAATGATCCGGCGGCAACGCGCTGATGATAAAGGGAATCGTTCCCGTTTGGGACTTATCGGAACGCAGATAATAACTGATCTGGTAGTTACCCGGAGGAAGGTCGGTGATAGCCGCGGTGTCGATTTTGACGATAGTGGTTCCGTTTAGGACCGTTATGCCTCCATACGAAACCCCTATGGGCAAGAGCATCGGCTGGGCGAACGGAACGTTCTGCGGCCCCGTGAGATAGAAGTCCACGGCGGCAGGCTGCGTGTCGATCACGGTTTGGCTATAATCGCAGGAAAGATTGCTTTGGGTTATTTTTTCGAACATATTATATTGACGGACGCCTCCTCCCGGAAGCGTCTGCGTTGCAAAGAGATTACTGCTTGTCCGCAGATTGAGCGACGTTACCATCCTGAAACTCGACCCGCAGCAGTTCCGTTCGGAGAAAAAAAGCTTGAAACTGTAGGTCTGTCCCACGGTAAGGTGCATGGTGTCCAGTTTGACATAACCTTCCATGGGATTGTGGATGCCTCCTATGTCAACCGCGAGTTTGTTGTTGATGAACACCCACACGTCGTCATCGCCGCGGAAATCGAACGTTTGGCCTTTTTTATATTCGAACTGGGCTCCAAGTTCCATGGTAAAGGAGTAATTGTGCTGAAAGCCGTTGGCGTCGGTACCCGGGGTCCACCATGGGTTTGGGATTGTTCCTGCGGGGTCAAGGAATTTAAAACTATCCAGGGGATAAAAGAACGCCGTATCGTATTGATACAGCCCGTCCTCGTTTTTTGTCAACCTGAGGTTATAACATTTGGCGTTGTTATAGGGCGCGATGATGGTTTGGGTGGTAAACCAGTTGAAACTATCGACCGGGCAGGGGCTGGTACGGCTTAAAACCGGTTCGCCGTTGGCCCCGAGAGTAGGCATTACCATGCCCAGAGTGGGAGCGCCATAATCATGATTCGGTCCGTCGCAGGCCGGTTTCGTGCCGCCGACGTTAAAATCCGGGTGTGAACCCGCAATGTCCCGAAGCGTCGCTCCCAGAAGCAGCGACCGTTGACAAGCAGCCGATTGGTTGGGATAGCTTTTGGAGACCGAGGGGGGACCGCCCGGTAAAGGAACCGGAAGGACCCAAGCGGTATCCGAACTCGCTAAAACAGCGGACAAATCAATGAAACCGCCGGCGCCCGTCCCGATGCTCGAATATACGGTGCTGTCAAGCGAGTTCATGAATTTGGCGCGAGCATTAACCGGCTTTCCGTAATAATAATATTTGAACCAGCCGCACAAGGCGATACTCGTGTCCATTTTCATTTTTATGGAAGCGAGGCCGTCGAATTGAACCAAAGGCGCGCCGATATCCCAGGGCGAAAGGAAGTAGACCACCTTGTTGCCCGGGGGCGGCCCGGCGGAAATGATGGGTAATTTCGTCGTATCCTGAACGACGATCCAGATTTCATTGGTCCCGCTAGGAAACTTCATGAGCGTGCTGTCGAGATTTATGGTATAGCGGTAAACGACGCGCCCTTGCCAGTCCGACGGCCCGCACCAATTGACAATTTGAAAAGACAGAGCCCTCGTTTGATAGGTGTAAAAGAACCAATTCCCGCCTTCCGGCCTCATTCCGCTTCCCGGATAGTATCCCACAAAGTTGTTGCCGCCCATGCGCAGCGAATCCCTATGCCAGGCGCAGGTGTCCGTGCTCCATGGATTGAGCACGTGTACGGTGAATTGCGCGGAGGCGGAGCGCCCGAGAAGAATGATCAAGCATAGTACGCATAAAAAACGGGGCATGGATTCTCCTTATCATTTAAACGCTAAAGGTATTTTATCCTTATAGTAAACCCCTTCTCCTGGTGAAAGAAGGGGGAGGGGGATGATTTTTTTATGAGGCGATTAACCTTTAAAATAATATTACCGTTTTACCCCGATCCGTATCCTTTTGGTTGAAATCTGTTCTTTGTTATGAAACACCCGGATCATGCCCGAATACACGCCGCTGCCCACCATGCGCCCGTTATGGTTGCAACCGTTCCATTCCATGGCCCAGCCCTTATCCTTGGGTTTAAGGGCTTGGGAAACAACCATGTTTCCGATCATGTCGAAAATAACGAGGTTCAGCGAATACTGGTCCGCGTCCAAGATGGGCGTTGGAGAGCCGGCGCTTATTTCCATGGCGAACCCTTTCGCGGGAGTAAAGGGGTTGGGTGCGATCCTGAACACCCACGCCGGCTCCTTCATGACCACATCCAGCGCAACGCGGCGGTTAAGGGGATTACGCTGGGAATTTCCCTGGGCGTCGCTGATCAGCGCGGCGATATCGATCCACATCGAGTCCCCCTTCGACGCATAGGGCATGGTTCCCGCCTCAATGGTGTCGACCCGGAACGAGCATAGTTCGTTATTCGCGCTCAATAAGGAAAGTCTGAATTGATACGGTACCCCGTTCTTTACGGATTTTACTAGGAACGGGTGGATATTCGTTATGGGCTGGACGTTTTCGGAAAATACCGTCGTGAGCACGTCGAAGCGGGAGGAATCCGACGCCAGGGAGTTACCGTACACCAGCTTCGCCGAAACGAGCGCCGGCGCGGCGCTGTCGGAAGCGAGGGCGGTGGGCGGCGGCAGGTCCGGGAAATCCATGTAATCCACTAAAACGAATATGCTCGCCTTGGTTGACAATTTGCCCGGCATTGCCTTTTCGCCGTGTATGGGAACGCCGTACGATGAATCGTTGAGTTTTACTATTCCCGCCAGGGAAGCCGTGTCGAACACCACGCTGGGCAGAATGTCCCATCGCGCCGTAATGCTTTTAAACGCGGTCGGTTGCACGGGCCTTTTGAAATTGATGGTTACCCTGTCGATGACGCCGTCGGCGTTGACGTCCTGGTAATATGCGCCGAGGATGGCCGTGGGGCCCAACCGTACGCCGAGCTGTACGGCGCGGTTACGGTCGTGCGGTGTGTTAGCGCTCGGATCGGAAAGCGTCCCGCCCTTGCCGCCGGGCACAAGCCGCAGCCAATCGCCCGCCTTGGGTTGGGCGCCGGAGGAGGTCGCCTGGATGGTGTAGGTGGAATCGTTTGCCTGGGCCAAGGTGCGTTCGATATTCAAGACTATCGTGTCGCCCGAGGCGGCCTTGATGAGCAATAGTTGCTTTCCGGTAAGGGTAGCCGACAGTATGGGCTCCGAAAACGTGACGAACAGCGTATCCGGGCCCGTACCTTCGTTTTCCATGACGCTTGCCGCGATGATCGCGGGGTCCACGCCGTCCGTAAAGTTTTGGGAAGAGCGCTGCGGCTTAGTATCCACGGTCATGGCAATGGTCGCCTGGCCGCCCGGCCTGCCGTCGGCGCCTGTTGTCGGGGAAAACGGCGCCGTGATTGAAAGGCCTTTAAGAACGGCGTTTGCGGCGGGGATGGAATAGTTTTTGCCCCGGTAGGCGACAATGATGGAATCCAGCCGTTGGTTCATTTTAAACGTATCGCTTATGGTGATGCCCAGCATGTCGGGAACGAGGTCCGCGTTGGTATCGAGCATAATGGCCGAGGTAATGAGCGGATAGAGCGCAATGGCCGATACCTTGACCGAATCCGGCCTGAGCCCGACCTGGCTGACCACGACCCACGCCGATCCGCTGCCCTTTTTGGTGATGACGCAGCGGGATTTATCGCCGGGCATCGGCGCCACGGAAACGATCGTCGTGTCGCGGCTGATCCAGGTTTCGGCGGAGGCGCTCGACACATAGCCGCCGGTTTTATCGCGAAGCACCGCGAAGATTTCCGTTGTCTGTTTGTCCATGGGAATGAACAGGGAATCCAGCGCAGCGTCCTTGACCGGGTTCACGATGATGGAGTCATTTAATATGTCAAGGTGGTCCGGGGGCAGGGGCGGCACGGTGAATACTAGATAGCCGCTGCGCGTTTTGTCGAACGTGCTGGTAAAGGTGATGCGATAATCCCCGGGCGTAAGGCCGTCGATGGAGGAGCTGTCGACGGTAACCTTGCTGTTTTTACCGTCCACGGTTATTCCTTTAAAATAAACTCCCGTCGGCATGGAATAGGGCTGGCCGAATTGCGGGCCTTCGAGATAAAAGTCGACCGTGGGCGTGTCGATGGCGTTTAAAATGGGAGTAAAACCGCACGTTATATCCTTGGTCTGGGTGCGCTCCAGGATGAGGTATTCCGTTTTTCCCGGTCCTTTGACGGTTTCACTGTAAAAAAGCTCGGCGCTGTTGCGCAGGTCCATAGTGGTTTGAATAATCAGATTCGACCCCACCGGGTTTCGCTCGGCGTAAAAGATATCCATATTGTACGTTTGGCCGTCGACAAGCCCGAGTCCGAGGGAAATGTTCCTCTTATCGACGTCAAAAGTATCGGCGACGCGATTATTGAGTCCGCCGAGGTCAACGGCCAGGCGGTTATTCACGAAAATCCATACGTCATCGTCGCCGCAGAAATCAAATACTAATCCCGTATTTTTATAGTAAACGAACTGAAGGTGCATTTCCATTGAAAAATGATAATTGTGTTTTTTTGCGCCCACGGCGGTTGAATCCAAGGGGAAGGTACTCCAATATTTTATGTTATTGGAGTCGTTGAAATTGTCAAGCGGAAAAAAACCTCCCATATCATCGGAATTGAACGTCCACTTTCCGTCATCGCTTTTTTTAAGAGTCAGGTCGATACAGGTGTCGTTTTGCCTTCCATTGGAAAATGTATACGTCTTGTACCAGCTTGACACCGGAGGATTCGGGGGGTTTGCGGCGGCGGCCGCGGGGGTCAATTGCGGTTTATAATCAGGCGCGACCAATATTTTTTGAACCATGCCTTTCCCGCCGCTGCGCGCTCCCATGACATCGTTGAAAAAACTGATATTGTCAAGTTTCCAGTCGCGGAAAATGGCGGATACTTTCCGGACTCCGCATTCGCCGACGCGGCCGGGAAACGTTGCGGAAAGCGACGGCGCTCCGTAGGGAAAGGGTTTGGGAAGAATATAGACCGTATCCCTAGTGGTCAGGGAAGCGCGTAAGTCAAGTGGCTGTCCGGCGGCCAAGCCGGCCGAAGTATATTTTTGAGTCTGAAAATAATCGCTGAAAACCACGTTGTACAGGCTGTCGGGCGGCCCCACGTAAAAACAGGTATACCATCCGCAGATGTCCTGGCGCACCTGCATTTTCATGGGCGGCCGGTTGTCGATGCTGATCTGGGGTGAGTTGTTGGGCCAGGGATTGAATAGATAGATAACTTTACTTGTCAGGGGTTTGTCGTAAAATTGAGGCGGCTGCGTGCTGTCGCCGATGGTAATCCATAGTTCCTTGGTCCCTGTTGGGAATTTATACAGAAGGCTGTCGATATTAAAAGTATACTTTTTGTAATAAACCCAGCCCTGCCACGTGGCGGGACCGCAGTAGGTTGCCAAAGTAAACGAGTTCGATCTGGATCCATAGGTAAAATAGAACCAGTTTCCGCCTTCCGGCCTCATTGACCTGTCGGCCCACCCGGTGTTACCGCTGCCGCCGTTGTTAAAACCTTCCACGAGAAGCGAATCCCTGTGGCCCGCGCAATCGTCATTGCGCCAGGGGTTGAGCACATGAACCGTAACTTGGGCAAAAACGGATTGGCTGAGAGCTATACTTGCGAACATGATGAAAATAAAACGCGACATGAAAACCCCTTAGAGTAAATCAATAGTGTTATAAAAGTAATCAGAACATTGTCTTTTCCCCCTTCTCCTGAGGGAGAAGAGGGCAGGGGATGAGGTCACAAACCCGACCTCACCCCGGCCTTCGGCCACCCCTCTCCCACAGGAGAGGGGAAAATACAGATCAACATGCCATGGGCGGACACGCAGGTCCGCCCCTACGAAACCCAGGCGACGCGCCGCTTGCCTCTACGGTCGACTAAATCAAACTAAATCAGGTCGACGCGTCGAACGCTATCTACGACAAATCGTGGCGACACAACGATCGCCCCAACTATCGTTTCACTCCGATCCTCAATTTGTACACGGACGGTTTCCCGTCCGCGCCGGTTATGATAACGTTGGCCTGATAAACGCCGGAACTTACGGTCCTGCCGATTCGATTAATGCCGTTCCATGGAATAAAATAACCGTTGTTATAGTTGACAAGGTCGCTTGTTTCATGAATGCAATTACCGAGTACGTCGAAAATGGTCATTCGCGCCGTAAGGTCCATGGCGCCGTTTTGACGTTTGGGAAAAATGCCGATGAACATTCCAATGCCCTGCGGCCACCCGTCGCGGCCCACGGAAAGGCCGGGAGTGAAGGGATTGCGGCTTATGACCGGGTCCTTCCAAAGGCTTTGCGATAATTGGACGGCGATGGACGCGCGGCGGTTGCGGATGTTGGTTTGATAGACATGCCCTGAGTCGCTGACGCAATGGAGGGGATTGATCCATATCGAATCGCCGGCCTTCGGCGTCACGCCCTCTTGGGCGACACAGAACCGGGCGCTGCGGGAGCTTCCCCCGATTTGAACAAGCGTCAATGAGTAGGGGGCGTTGCCCGCCGAGGATATGAAGTTGAAGGGCGAAGGCACGGCGGCTATGACGACCTCTTCTGAAAAGTCAACCTGAAGGGTATCGCATAGTGCCGGACCGGGTCCCATGTCGGGCAGGAATGCCGCCGCTTTGATAACCGGCGCGGCGCTGTCGGCGATCGGGACGTTTTGAGCGCCGCCGGGGAACAGGGAAAAGAACGGCGTGACAAGCATGATGCCCGAGGTTTTTACACCCGGCGACGGCGAAAAGGCGTTTTTAAGGATAACGGCCACGACCGTGCTGTCGCCGCCGACATACGAAAGACTGCTGTCGCGAACGTTATCGGCGATGATATTGTTGCCCCAGTCGAATAAAAACGACAGCGTTGACAAACCGACTTTTTTGTTGAAAAGGACGATGGCCGCGTCGACAACGCCGTCGGCGTCGCGGTCCAGATAATAGCCCGAAACGATGCTCGCCGGGATTTGCTTGATTCCCAGCGACACCGGACGGTTAAGCGGATGCGCTGCATTGCCGGTTTGGTCGCGCAGCGGACCCGGCGCGTTGATACGAAGGGAATCGCCCGCCTGGGGCGGGGCCGAACCCGTTGAAAGGCTTACCGCGTAGACGCCGCCTGAAAGAGGTTGAAAGGCGGTGACGGTGTCGATGTATGACGCGCCGTTTTTTATAAGGATAAGCGAGGGCCCTATCAAGCTTTGTTGCGTTATGGCCTCGGAAAAGGCTATATAGACCGTGTCAATGCCTTTTCCCAGCCGCTCCACGGCCTGGGCGCTGGTAACCACGGGACCAACGCTGTCGGCCACCGGAAAGGAGTTTTTCTTGACCATGCCCTGTAAGGTGAAATAGGATGCGGCCGTTCCCTGGGAACCTCGGGAAAACGCGGTGGTGTTCACGGCAAAAGGCGAACCGAATGATACGGTGACCGTAGCGCCGCTGAACCGCAGGCTTCCCTGGCCGGCTTTCACGGTCTGCGGCGAGGAGGTGTCGGGGAAGGAAAAGCGCAGGGAATCAGGGAGCGCGGCGAGCGCTTTGTTGTATACCACAACGGCGCTGTCGGCCCGGCCGTCGCCGTTGGCGTCGAGCAGCCATCCGCGAACGGCAAGGGGGAAGTCAGCTTTACTAATAAGATGCGCCGACGAGGAGTCGGTGGGGTCGGAGGGGTCGATGTACTTGACATATATGTTATCGCCCGGGCTCATGATGATCTGAAAAGGCCCCGTTTTCGCGCTTACGACGGGGATGGGGCTTTGCGTTTGGAATATTCCGGTCGAGTCGCCGGTCTCGATAAGCCGCGCGTAAAGGGAATCGCCCGCCGTGGGGTTGGTAATCGTCACATAAAGCGTGTCTTTCCCTTTGGGGTTGATATTCCCGTTCAGATCGCTCACCACGACGTTGAACACCGTTGTGTCGATATGGGCGGTGTCGCCGCTGGGAATGGTCTGGTTGCCGAGGTCGATGAGTTTGAGCGTTGAAGGATACTGCTTGGCGCCCCTGAATTCGATGAAAAAGCTGTGGTTCGAAACAGCGCAGCCGTAGCATTGATCGCAGGTGGATGGTCCGGCGAAAAAGGTGATGTCGGCGTTGTTGCGCCCCCCGGTTACCGGAACGGGAACGGTGAAGTCGAATCGCTGCGCTTGCTGGTTCCATTGGACATACTGCCCGGGATTTACAAGCCGGGCGCCGTTGACCCAGATGTCGTTGATCGCGCCGTCGATCGGCTCGATGGTGGCCCACCCCGAAACATTGACGACAGGTATTGACCTCTCGAAGAAAACGTAGTCCTGCGAAGGGTTGGTGAGCGGGGAGGTGACCTGGGTTTTCAGCGTGTAATAGTTTTTCTTTTGCTGCTGCTCGATGGCGGAAGGGGAATATCCCCATACATACTCGCCTTTGCGGTACACGGTGATGTAGTAGTCGATGGGCAGAGACCAATAGTTCGCGTCAACGTCGTCCTTGGTCCCTATCGGAATTCCCGGAAACAGCATAGGATCGGTATGCGGGCCGAAGCTCCAGTCGGCATTATTGATTTGGTGCAAGGGCGGCTGGTCCAGCAGATCCACCAATCGCGTCGGTTCCCTTTGAACGAATATGACGTCCATCCGGATACGCGATTGCGATTGCATCTCCACGCCCCAGAGCGGAAGGGAAAAGTAATATGCATAGGTGCCGTCGGCCGGGTTGTAGGTGTCCGTCATTTTAGTCGGTTTTTGCCATTGTAAATTTTTTTGAATAGTGTCCTTCAAGGCGCCAATGATCTGATCCTGGTATCCGTTCGCCTGATATTTAATAATAATGTCGAACCGCGCTCCGAGATCGTTTTCAAAACCGTCTTTGGCCCTGAAATAGAGCCTGAAATCAAGGGAATCATACGTCCTGACATCCTGGTTGATCACGTTGATACCCAGCGCGGGTTTCCCGGCCCAATCATACCGTACGGCCCTGATATCGAAATCGACGTGCTGTACCGTGGTAGTGAATTGGTAGTATTGCCCGTTATTGTTGTCCACGGCCGCGCCCGATTGGACGGAAAAGTAGTAGGTTGTTTTTTCCCGGAGGCCCCCGATTTTGACGAAGTGAAATTTGACAGGGTGCGTTTCTACGTCGTAAGCCGTGAAACGCGTTGGCGGCTTGACGGTGTCATACGTTACTTTGCTGTCGAACTCGCCGTTGGGCGTATACCAGAATATTTCGGCCGAATCCCCCGTCACCTTACACACCTTCACATTGGTGATTTGCGCGCTTCCGGAGCAGTCCGAAAGCGTGGTGAATTTAAAGGGAACCTGGTTTTTATCCTGATCGAGATCGAGAATGGTCGATTGACGGTTGAAGAGGTCCTGTACCAGCACGTTGAAATAATACATGGTCCCTTTGGTCAGGCCCTTGAGGGCGATACGCTGGAAAACGCCGGAGGAGTCGCCGCTTTTGGTTAATCCGAGGGACGTTGCCGATGCGCCGTAACGGATCGTAGAGGTCCCATAGCGCGACAGGCGAACTTCGATGATTGCAGAGTCGCAGCCGACGTAGACGGTTCGCACCGTGGCCGTGGGCGCGGCAAGGGTGTCTTCCTTGGCCAAACCCATGACGGGAAGGAAAATGGCTGTCGTGGCGTCCAGGGAAATTTCCGAGTGCAACCACGGATTGGCGTTGCCGCCCATGAACTCATCGTAAAGCGGAACCGTGGGATAGTACCCCGCGCTCAGAGCGCCGACCGGCGGACGGTATTTATAGAACGCGCCGGGCACGTTCTGGAGTTCGGGATCGGATGCGCGGTGATGGGGATGATTGAGGTTTTTCGCGCCGACTCCCACGATCATGGAAACGTCCCAGGGGTTCATGCCCAGCATATAATCGAGCTGCTTGATCAAGACCGACTTGACGTCGTTTACTTTCCAATCGGTGGTTGCCGGGGAATTGGGGAGTTCAACACCCTGCATTTTACTTGCGATATCGTAATAACAGAAAAGCTCGGTGATGTTACCCGCCTGATACCGGTTGACCATCCAGTCCTGTTGGATCATCATCCAGCCCCATAGGCTGCCGCATTTCAGGATGCCCTGTTTCCATTGGAAACTCGGCGCGGGAAGCGTGATGGACTGGTCGCCATCGCTGATGTCGCTGATGTTGGAAATTTGGCAGTAAAGGATGTCTTCGATAAGATTGAGTCGCTCCGCGGCGCTTATACCGTATGAGAGCGCCGTGGCTTCGTCGATGAGGATGAGGCGAAAGAGGCCCCACAGCGGGTATGCGTCAAGGTCTGCCCAGGAGGTGTTCGCGCGGTCCTTGAACATGCCCGCTTGCTTATGAGTAAACCATCCGCCCGAAAAACCGCCTTTAGGGTACAGCGCGGGCTGCGCGGCCGGTCCGATCGTTTTATCGTACAATAGGTCATTTTTGTAAACGCTGTCCTTCGTTGCCCACCACAGGGCAAGGGCGGCGAGCGCCAGCTCGTCGTTGGTCCGGTCGTTGCCGTTCATGGCCGCGTTCTGATAGGCCGTTTGGTTTGCCTTGCCGAAGGCGTAGAGTTCCTTGGCTATTTTAATGCATTTGGCCGAATAGGCGGCGTCGTAGGCGGCCCAGAGTTTGCCGACGAAGGCCAGCCCCGCGCCGAGCGAACCGGCGGTATTCCCTCCAAGGCCCTGGACCCCGGGCCGAGGCGGGCCGCCCCGGTCGGGCCCCATGGCGTCCTGATATTCGGGTCTGCCCCACCAACCATGGTCTTTGCCG
>Ga0224523_1000099_pt1 | contig 59837 bp, 34 predicted proteins | sample CFST50metaG_FD_182732 | JGI IMG/M metagenome (GOLD analysis project Ga0224523, IMG submission 182732) | Peat soil microbial communities from Stordalen Mire, Sweden - C.F.S.T50 | ecosystem: Environmental > Terrestrial > Soil > Wetlands > Peat | place: Sweden: Norrbotten County, Stordalen Mire... | reverse complement strand
AGGGTTTGTAGCGTGCCATTTTTTTTCCTTTGGATTTACGATGTCTTTCTACATGTAAATCTAGTGAAAAAAGGCAGTCTTTGCTTTGATTTTTTTAGAAAAAGAGACTTTTTCTACAGCCTCAACGTGTGCTGTGTTACGACGAGGCCAGCGTTAGAAAACGTGACGGAGCGGAGCAACATGACACGTTGACTTCAGACGCTGGACATGTGCGCGTTTCGCGCGGATGTAACACGGCTGTTGTGTGTCTTTACAAACCGACTATTATTATTTGCGCGCGCTTCTTTTCTTTCTTTTATTCAATAATTTTATAATGTGTCCGAACAAATTCCTTCTGAAAGGCATCAAAATGCCACCACTCGTATGAAATGGGAAAAAATCCAGAATTCATCATAACCTTTTTTAATAAGTCACGGTTTGTTTTTTGCTTTTTATTTGGATGATTCAGGAGCATGAATATTTTTAGTTCGAAATTACTTTTCCCTTTGATTTTAATCTTTGGATCAGGTTTACCCATATCCAGCTCAATACCTTTTCCGTCAATAATCGTTACATCTACAGCTGTTCCAAAGTTATGCATTGAGCCTTTTTCCGGATTTGCCACATATTTTTCAATTCCTGTGCCCTTAACAGCTTCGAACATTTTTCGTTGAATGCTTCTTGGCCGAACACCTTCCCATAATTTTAAAGAATATCCAGGCTTTAAGCTTCTTAAATATTGTTGGGCTTTAAATAATTTGTCTGCTACTTCAGGGCGCAAATAGCATTTTGATAGACATCCATAACTATTTATACCTAATATATTATTTTCGGTCGCATTTAAAATTTCAATCTTGAAAGTAGAATCAACGGTTTTAATATCAATTAATCCAGCTTTTATTATCTGCTCCTCTAGTTCACAAGCCCAATTTAAATTAACAAAAAGTAATAAATACAAGGGGATAAATAGGAGGTTGGTTTTCATTTTGTATTCTAATAAAAAGTTACTTGATTTAGTATCCTTTTGTTTGAAAATAGTCCTTTAATTTCAAATAACGATTAAGCAATTTCTTATTATCTTTGAAATTGATTATAGATTCATTTACAAATTCAGCTGCCCCATTATAAAGAATATCAATTTCAATTTTATCTAAATCACTATAAAGTAATTTAATATCATCATGTAAATAATCCAGAATATATTTACCATCTAAATCAGATTTGACAAAAAGTTTGGAATTACGCGCATATTGAGCTGCAAAACGGCTGAATATGCTTTTAGGGTCGATAGCAATAATTTCATCACAAAGTTCAATAACTCGCTCGTCGATAAGTATTCTGGGATAATCTGCATATTTTGATTCAAGTGTATAAGCGCGCTCTAAACCACCTCCATAAATCTCCTCCTGGCCGAATGATAGGCAAGGACCCAAAGCAATTCCGCCTCGTATAGAATGCTTTTTTGATAATGAAATTAACGTTATCATTGATACTGCCATGATCATTGCATAAAGTCCGTTTATGGTAGTGCAGAAATCATAATCACGTAGAATAGGCGTAGCAAAAACGAATGAATCTGAAAAAGATCTTTTTAATAAGATTGACCTTTTCATTTTCGAAAGGATACTTTGCTCACCAGGCGAAGCATTTTTGAATAAATCAGTCGGTTCATTTAGAAAATGGAAAAATTTATCGAATGCGTGTCTCAAGCCTAAAACTATTCCCGCAGTATTTTTTAAAATCTCAAAGGTTTGTTTATATTCTTGATCATTTGCTGGTAACGACAATTGTCTTAAAAGATCCTTCTGCCCCATTACATCGATATATGCAACGATATAATCTGAATAGAGATAGTCTTCATTTGATTTTAAAGAGTCATTCATGTTTTTATCCCGCGCGCGCTTTGATTTGTTGTCTTTTGCCGGTTTGCAAGTGCATCACAACGTTTAACAAACGCAAGAAGTTGCCGCATTGGCGACATGGCGGTGCGAGCGCAGCGTAGACACCGACGGAGCCATCAGAGCGTCAATTTGCCGAAGGCCGAGGGCGGCTTTACGCCCGATGCTTGCATTGTTTGTTGGTGGAATGTAAACCGGAACGCTACAATAGTGTAATGCTTTTCGCGGCGGCTCCCCGATTTTTCTCTTCATCGTTTCCATTCCAGCCCGTTCTTTCTTCTCTTTTAGCGGCGCATAGTTTTAATTGCCTTTAGTAGTCCGTATAAATAGTTTCGATTCCTCCAGCTGCCATATGTCGACCGTCTGCTGACAATGTGATACCATGCCATGCCCCATAGGAACCGAGCGCCGTCCAGGTTGCTCCGGCATCTGAACTAAGGAATATATCGCCATCAGCTCCAGCAGCCATATATTGCCCATCGGAGGAACAAGCTATTGAGTACCAAAGCCTATTGGCACTGGTATCCCGTGCAGTCCAGGTTACTCCGTAATTATTGCTGGTATAAATATGACTGTCCCATGTTACTGCAGCTATATTCTTGCCATCCGCTGAAGTTGTAATGCTTGTCCAACTTCTTATTAAATCATGCGCAACCCATGTTTCGCCATAATCGCTACTTGAATAAATATTGGTGCCGTTGCCGCCAGCGTATAAAAATTTACCGTCACCTGATGAAGCAATTGTGGTCCAATATGTCGAGCCCGATAATACAGGTGAAGCATGAGAAACCCAAGTTGCTCCAAAATCCTTGCTCGTATAAATGGAACTGTATTCTTCTGCAGCTGCAAGCCTCTGCCCATCAGCACTCGATGCGACCCCAAGCCATTGGCCGGTGGGTCCATGTGCTATCCAGGTGGCCCCATAGTCTGAACTGGTATAGATTTGGTTTCTCCATGTGCCGGAAACGAGGTATTGCCCATTTGAAGATGATGTAATTGGGCCGAATGTACTCGAGTCGCGAGGTAACCAAGTAACCCCATAATCTGAGCTTGTATATATTCTTCCGGCACTGCTTGTGGCAGCAAGAAGCTGTCCGCTTGCTGAAGACGTTAGGCAAGACCAACCCTTGGGAGTGTTCTGAGGTGCCCATTTCGATGATTTACCATTGAAAGAATTGAATGCATAGATTTTACCATTTGTTGACCCAACATAGAGCCAGCCATTATTTCCAATAGCCGGAGACGAAAAGAAATGGCCGTATTTATCAAAATTGGCTATATTCCACTTGACGGTTCCATTGAAATTCATCGCAAAAAGACCTCCGTACCCACTTGTAAAGTATATGATAGAATCCGAAGCTATTGCAGGAGCAGAAAGCACACTCAAAGCCATATAATAGTTCCATTTTTGGCTGCCATCTTCCGGATTAATGGCAAGCAAATTGCCGTATTGCGAACCGATATAGACTGTGCCATCTTTCCCGATTGCAGGCGATGATTGATATCCGCCGTAGAACCAGTTGCCTTTCCATTTAATACTGCCGTCCGAAGTATTTCTTGCATAAAGAAAGCCATCATCAGAACCATAAAAAACGGTTTTGTCATCTCTACTTAGCGCAGGTGAGGAAGTAATTACATTAGAATGAGTCTCAGTTTTCCATTTCAATGAGAAATCAGGATTTAAAAGATAGAGTCGATTAATATCACAACTGGCGAAACAAATTGAACCATCCTGTAAAACGGCTGGAGTTGATAGAATTCTACCATCAGAAAGGAAGCTATCTACCAAAGCTCCACTAGGCTTGATAGAATATATTCTTGCATTATTTGAACCTATATGAAGAATTCCTTTCATATCAATAACGGGAGATGAATTGACTTCGCCAGAAGTTTGATATGCCCATTTTCTCTGCCCATTTTTATCAACGGCATAAATGGAACCATCTTTGGATCCAAAATATGTAGCCCCGTCATTTCCAATGGCAGGTGAAGAAGAAATCCCTCCGCTCGTTTTAAAACGCCATTTTAAGGAGCCATCTGGGTTGATTGCATAAAGACAACTATCTTGTGAGCCTATATAAATAGTTCCGTTTGTGTCAATAGCAGGTGAAGAAGTAGTGCTGGCTCCTACATTGAATGTCCAAGCAAGCGAACTGTCTAAGGGACCTTTCAAAGGTGCGCTTCCGGAATGGGAATAATCATGACCGAACATTGGCCAAGCGCCCCTTGAGTATTCAGTCATAACAATGAAATCTTGATGCAATGTATCGCCATTAACTTTAGCATAGGTTCTCGAAGACGGACTGAAAAGAGTGGTATTCATAGTAGGGGTAACGGTTCCAGCCCAACCGCACGGTAACAGAGCATGGTAAGAGCCATTTCCATCAGTTGATATCGCATTTGGCAGTCCAAGAAGTGTTACATCCTTCATACCTTTGCCTGATTCATCTACTATAGTACCTGAAATGGAACACTGACAGAAGGAAGCCGTAATTGAATGGTCCGCAGTGACATTGTAAAATGTGTAGCTGGTTGTCTTTCCAACCGAATGCCCATCTACCAGTACATCACAGATTTGAAATCCTGTTTGCGGTATAATTGTAAATGTAATATTTGAACGATCGACTACTTTCTGAGCTCCGCTAGGTGTCAAAGTACCATTGGGAGATTGTGTGGAAGTGATAGTATGCGGCAATGCGGTGAAAGTTGCAGTTACGGTTGTATTTGTATTTAGATTAAAAGTGCAAGCTCCGGTTCCCGAACAACCACTTCCGCTCCAGCCAGTAAAAGCATAGCCGGTAGCAGGCGTTGCGGTCAATTTAATACTTGTGCCAGGCAAAAAACGGGCGGTGCAAGTAGAACCGCAATTAATGCCAATTGGATCGCTAATAACGCTTCCATTTCCAATTACATTTACAACTAAATTGTAGTGTTTACGAACTGGAAACCTAAGCCAGCCTTGAGAATCAATGATTTTCCGACCAGGTAGAATGGTAGTTCCATCCATAGAAGGACCCGAAATAAATTTTACGGATGGATCGTCAGCCTGAATCACATAATCCGAGATTCGGACGTTATCAATGTTAAGAATACGGTCGTTGTGGTCGGAGAAATGCACATCAATTGATGCGGTATTGTTATCGTTGAAAATATTGGCAAGATCCGCTCTCCCATCACCATTAAAATCACCAACTACCCATTTTTGGCTATCCCAGAATCCGCCTTGTTGAGTAGCCCATGCCGGGACTCCCTGAAAACTTGAGCCAGTAGACAAGTGCATGCCAATCGTAGCATTTCCTCCATCATTATATATACATGCTAATTCATGTTTCCCATCACCATTAAAATCACCGGCAATCCATTTTTGGCTATCCCAAAACCCACCTTGTTGAGTGGCCCAGCGACCCCAATTAAATGATGCTCCTGTAGAATAATGAACATCAATTGAAGCCAAATTGTTGTCGTTAAAAATATTAGCAAGATCCGCTTTCCCATCACCATTAAAATCACCAGCTATCCATTTCTGACTATCCCAAAATCCCCCTTGTTTTGTGGCCCATGACGGGACACCCTGAAAACTTGAGCCAGTAGACAAATGCATCCCAATTGTAGCACTGCCTCCATCATTAATAATAACTGCCAAATCACATTTCCCGTCACCATTAAAATCGCCGGCAACCCATTTTTGACTGTCCCAAAATCCACCTTGCCGAGTTGCCCACCGTTGCATAACAAAACCGGAACCGGTTGAAAAATGTACATCAATTGATGCCATTCCATTATCATTGAAAATATTTGCTAAATCGCATTTACCATCGCCATTAAAATCGCCAGCAACCCATTTCTGGCTATCCCAGAATCCTCCTTGTTGAATACCCCAATTATATGGAGCACCAATGAAGCTATAGCCTGTAGACAAATGCATTCCAATTGTGGCATTACCTCCATCGTTATAAATACATGCTAGTTCATGTTTCCCATCACCATTAAAATCTCCTGGAATCCACTTTTGAGAATCCCAGTAGCCACCTTGTTGTGTTGCCCAACGTTGCATTGTAATGAAATTCGAATGGAATTCATTGACATAACGTACGTATACATATTGATTGGCTTCGAGATCGAAAATTCGCGGTGGAAAAACGAAATAGTCCATAAAACTTGGAGTATTGACTGCAAACTCTTTAAGGATTTGCTTACCTGACCATACTTCTACCTGAGGCCAACCATTGCCTGCTATGGTTCCTTTGGCATGAACCCGAATATATGATTCAAACTGCAATGAATGTGAAAGCGTATATGTGTAGTTTGTATAACCACCTAATCCTGCATTCACTGGGTCGGTCAAAGCAATTTTTATAAACTTATCATTTTCTATCTGGTTATCATCTGCGATGTTTAGTTTCAATTCATTAACCGGTGTTGTCTGGCCTGCATTAAAGACCAATATTCCGCTCGCTGGTTCGATGGTGTAATCGCTGCCCTGCGTTGCCGTTGCATCCGTAATTTTGTATCTGACCGTCACTGTCTGGTAAGCAGGATAATTCAACCCCACAGGTATAATTACTTGTCTACCATCTTCAGCGCTTTGTCCATTATTCGCAGCAAAGCCAACCGACACCTTGCACTTTAGTCCTGAAGCCCGTATTTCATTCAAGAACCAATTCTTGTTTTCAGTCGTTATTTGTACATGGTCCTGATTTTGCTCAGGCAAATAAACCTTATCAAACATTGTCATTGGCCCTTCAATCACCCTCGGCCAAGCTTTATAGTAATGACTATTGTTTCCAACATTGAAATATGGGTCAAGAATCCCAGCTGCACTTGGTGTAGGTATGAAACAGTCTTTTCCTTTGTTCGGGTATCCATCATGCTTAAGGAACTCATCGTTATAATTGTTTACCAAGAAATCCCAACGCAGCAAAACCTGTGATTCGTCATGAATAAGACTATATACTTCATTCTGTCCTCCAGGTGCATTCTCTGCAAATATTGGTGACTTGTATGATATAGAAAATGGGTCGTTTACCATCGTTATTGCTGCTTGCGGATTGAATGCCCAAACCCACCAATCAGTACTCGCCTTGGGGTATCTTTTATTGCCATAAAAACAATTAACCATCGTGTTTGCCTCCAACGTTCTCATTCTTACTTCAAGACCAAGGGATGGGGGCAATTCAATATTCAAATTCGCATACAGGAAGTTGCTCGGATAATTATGCCCTATGCCATTTGCTGACCCATTACCAATTGCCACTATTTTTATTGGCGATATTGGACTTCCTTCAGGGCATTGACAAATACTTCCGTAGTTGGTTAGGTTTCTAATACTTTGTCGGAAAGTTGGGTCGTTCAACTTGTTGAAAAACGCATCATATTTTGCTCGCGTTGATGCCACTGTCTCCAGCAACATCTCTTGCGCTGCGTTGCTGTTCAAGTTGCTATTTTCTTTCGCAGCGTCTTCGCTTAAGGGGGAGAAAAAAGTCAAGAATCCCTGGCTCGACATAGGGACATTCGCACCTCTGTTTGGCGAATCGAATTCAATCAACAAACGCACATGAATGGCATCCGTTTTACCATATGTTGGACTTCCCGCTATCTGCCCCGCCTGTTGTAGTGCATATCTGCAAATCAATCCACCCATGCTTGGCCCAATTATCACAAGCTCATTCCCATTGATTTTTTTTGTATGAGCCTCTATCCACTTTATTGCTTCAGTTACAACATTCGCATTTGTCTCAATGCTTGTATTCGGATTCTGGAACCGTAACATTATCACATCATAATCTTCATTGTAAAGTGTCGTAACCAATCCGGCTTCATTTGTTCTCACTCCGTTCAAGTCATATACATCATTGCATATACGCTCCATTTTGTCGAACGTGCAGCGTTTAGCCATATTATATGCAGGATCAAATCCTTCGGTAAGCAAAACCGGCTTGTTAAAATTTGTCGTTCTTGGGTCAAGCTTACTGTAGATTTTCATCTGATAGCCAGCATCTGGCCCTATCGACTTAAATTGCGGCCCATCCGGGAGTTTTTTTGAATTCATCGTAATATACCCATAAGGATAATACCATGTTTTAAATGGTGTTGTTGAACCAGGGTAAATCCCGTCAAAAATAGTCGGTACGATTGTTATTCCAGTTCCCATCGCTACTGCCGCCAATGCAAATACTGCTATAATGCATTTCTTTACAATATGTCTATTCATATATTCATACCTTTCTTTTTATTCCGGATCATTAGTTCAGTTGTCATTGTACCAGGTTCCATCATTCATCGGTTTTACGAACAATTTAGAAAGAGTATATCCTATAAAACTTGTCTCAAATTGCACTCTTGCTTTTATTGTTTTTTCACCGGCAATACTGAACTGATATGCGCCTGTGCTCGTTGCGCTATCTATCGTGATTATTTTCCCCTCAATTTCAAGACTGACCTTTTTTATCGCATCTTCATGTGTTGAAAATTCACTCCCGTAAGCGAAAACAAAATTAACCTTCCTGCTATGGGTTGTATCCTTGCCTGCCGTTGCCATGAAGAATGTTCTTTGTTCCGGTTCGTTGCCCTGCGTTAAACTGTAGAATTTCGCATACGCGATAATAAGCGATATGCCATTAATGTTGTCTGTTGCCGAAGCTATTGTCTGCATTGTGTTTGCATATTCAAACCAATTCGGCAATCTGGCATCACCGCTAGTGTCTTTAGCAAGCTGGTATGCGCTCTGCCTGAGGTCTTCTACTTTAAAGGTGTCTCTGAGGTTGTTTCCATCGCTTGCATAGAGTGCTTTACTGAATGTGTGCGCACTATCTGTTGTGTGCACAATGGCATTATTATTTGTTACAAAAATATTATCAATCCACACTTGAGCCGTTTTGCATTTTCCTCTCTGATACACAAAGAATATTTTGCCGATTTCTATCTTTTGTCTCCCAATATAAAAAGCAATTACCGGTATTGCCTGATATGCCCCATTATCCCCATAATAAACTTTCAAGGTATCTTCAGTCACTGCAATTTTGAATGCAATACTTGCGTCTTTCTTTCCTCGCGGTGTAACGGTGCCTGTGCTTCCACTCGCTGTCGTCATGCCGTTCAAGTTTTGCAAAATCACATTAGGTTCACCCACATTGTCCAGCCGGTTTGGTATGAAAAGCAGCGTATAAAGCGGTCGGCTTGTTCTTGCATCCATCATTCCAACCCACATTTTTTCACTTGTCAGCCATTTTCTCAAATATTTTCTACTCTTCTCGACCTCTTTCGTTTTTCCTTTGCTAAGGCCTGTCATCTGCTTCATGTATTTCACTTCTCCATCCATATAGCCCATGCATTGGGCTTCAATCTCATCTATTTCATTCTTGCTGTCTTCATCTTCTTTGCATTCGGTTACAACGCATATTTCAGGAAATGCTGCTCCGAACTGTATTGTGAATCCTTTATTAGTCTTGTTGCTGTACGCCGTTTGGAATCTGTTGCTCTGCACAAATCCAATTCCGGCTTGCAGATTTCGGTCATTTCTTTCCCTTGTACTGCAAGGACTTTTCATGTACCAGTTCCCGTTCCCCGAATCTGTACACCAATTGAACCCAGTATATCCCAGACTTTTCAAATCATGCGTACCTTTGTCAAAATCTTGGTAGTAAACCTGCGTCCATGCCGTTGACAATAAGGATAACAATAAAAATACGCAATTGGTCAATCCCGATTTGATAGGATTTTCCATTTTTATAGCCCCTTTCTTTAGAAAATTTATGCAATGATTTCTATGGTTTACCATGTTTGCCTTATCAGCACTAAAATTTCATTAGAGAAAGCCTTTATATCGAATCTCATTCTTAAGTATTGCCTTTTCTGCGTTTTCCTGCGCCGCCTCTTCTGTCTTGAACGGGCTGTCTTAAATTTCTCTTTGTCTTGCCGCCGTCTATATGTTAATTCGTTCCGGTTTATTTCCCACCAACGTTCCGCAAACGGGTGCTGTGCCCGGATTGCCGACATGACACCGCGAGCGAAGCTGAGACGGCGACGGAGACATCAAACCGGGCATTGCATCCCTTTGCGTGTTAGCGGTCTTTTTTGCAGGGGCCTTTTCGGGCGCGCGTCCTAATTTCTTAATGCTTCTGCTTTTTTTATTTCTTCATGAGATAATGAATATTTATTGTTTCCACAATCATTTAATTGACTTTTGGTTAATGTTTTTAGATATTTAGGCAAATTTGATGGATAATTTTTATTAAAGAACGATTTTGCTTCCCTCATTCCAGAAATAATTTCAGAAGTTGAAAAAGTATCCTTTCCAGTTAAATGCATCTTATAACATGCGGCAAGAGCTAAGTCGGTTCCAGTTTTCGCACTTATTTTTTGCGCAATATATCCTGTTGAAATATCCTGCTTTGCGCCATGAGTAACATGTTGTTTCTGTGAAGGGGGTTGACCATCTTGGCCTGTCTGAGGTTGCCGTAATTGTGACATGTCCTTTAATAAATTGAGTAGATCTTTTTTTAAAAACTCGTCTGATCCTTCATAATCAATTTCCACATCACCCATTTTAACACGCATTTTGCAAGTCATCCGAAACCTCCTATTTAAGTTTAGGTAAAATTTCCTTTATTGCAGTGGCTATATATGCTTCTGCGATAGATGGGGAAGACGGTTTATTTGAAGCATGCGCAAAAGAATTTCTAGTATCCAAGTGCATTTTTAAAGTCTTAAATAATTCTTTTGAAATGATGCCGACGCTTTTGCATGTTTCAAGCACAGTACCTTCCGGTATGTTTTCAAAATCTTCAATTGCGTTTATGGCAATGGGAGATTTCCAAGTTGCACATTTTAAATTGAATTTGGTTACATGCTTTGAAAATATCCAACTTCGGAGAATATGATAAACCCAACACCAAGTCATCACAATTGAGGATCGTAAAAAATCATTTTCAAAGCAATTAATTGCCTCACGCATGTATTCTGAAAGATCGGGATCAGCAATTTTAGAATGTAATTTATTCAAATCGTTACCTAGATTAACAGCTTCTTTTCTTTTGCAATATTTAACATTTAATTCATTTTCATAGCTTTGCCCAATTGTATAGCCCTTTTCCAATTTAATAAAACGTTGGATTCCGCCTATTTTCTTTGAATACTTCGAAACATATGACGGAAAAGTTGAAAAAGATGAAACTCTTAAGGTTATAGCCAATTCTTGAATTGACTTGGGAATAAAGTAACTATTTTTCTGAATTGAAATCCAATAGAGGACAAGTAAGTTATATTTGATCTGTTCAGTTAAAGTATTATAATTTTTGACTGTTTTCAAAAACTCTTCAGGTTTCATATTTGTTCTTTCTATTCGCGCGCCGTTTTTATTGTCTTAGACCCCTGCAAAATTGACGCTAACTAGTAAAATGCCCCTTCCATTCATTCTTCCAATTTAGTAGATTGAATGAAGGTACCTAGATCCTATCTTCCAAATTTTCGTGTATGATCCAGGTGAATTTTAGCTAACGGACTTCGAATTTTCGTTATCGCCTTATTGCTGACGTGTGTATAAATCTCCGTCGTTTTGCTCGAAGAATGACCTAAAAGTTCTTGGATATACCGTAGGTCTGTTCCTTGTTCGAGCAAGTGCGTCGCGAAGCTGTGCCTCAACCCATGCATATAATATGATTGTCCGCCTCGTGCGGAGTCAATATACAAGGTCAGAATTTGTACGCTTTACCGGGAGTGAGATAGAATCGGCTGAGCTTGTCAAAATTTCAGGTTCGCTTCGCGGTTTTAATATATCTTTTATCATATATCATAATTTTTGAACGCGTCTCTTCCCAATTTTTCAGGAATTTTATCAATGGCGCAAACGTGGAATGATATTAATGACCCGGGCGTGTATAGAAGCCCGGTTGAAAAAACCGGAAAAACCAAGCCGGTCGATTACCAAACCGATAAACCGGAAAAAAATGAAAAACAGGAGCCTGAGGTTAAACTTGTTTCCGCTAGGTGGGAGCCCGATGGCGACGGACTGGAATTCAATAAAAAATGCACGTTGAACATCAAGGCCGAGTTTCTCAAGGAAACCTTCCGCAAGAAAATAACCTGCTCGCTCTTTGTGCTTTACAATGGAAATGAAGAAGACGTAAAGCATAAAGTAGACGCCTACCTCGATACCGACGGCAATGCCAAGGCCGACATGACGCTGTATTACGGCAATGAGTATTACGATGCCGCACAGGAAAATCCGGAGGCGACGTGCCAATACAAGGCCAAAATCGAGCACCCGACGGCCACGGCGGTTCTGGAAAGCGATTTGCTGGACATGCCGGTATGCATGGCGGTTGATTTCGTGGAAATAGCGGATATTCATTTTCATCATAATTGCGCGCTGCCCTGCCTCGATGAAAAAGGCGATCTCATTAGCCTTTTAGCGTCGGCATTTTCATATGCAAAAGACAATGCCGGCCGGGAATTAATCATAGAAGGCCATGCCGATACCAGCGGCGACTCTGACTATAACCTCGCCATTTCCAAACGCCGCGCCGAAGCCATCAAGGGACTTTTGGAAAACGACATGGACCTATGGAACGGCGTTGTCGCCTGCAATGACCATAAGCTGGAAACCGAGGATTACCAGCAAACGCTGAAAGGGCTATCCGAGCGCTATGGTTGGGACTGCGATCCGGGCGACGTTGACAACAAGGATGGCCCCAAAACCACGGAAGGCGTCAAGGGTTTTCAGACCGAATACAATTCGCAATACAAGGGGACGCTAACGGTCGATGGCGTAGTGGGCCCAAAGACGTGGGAGGCCATCGGCATTACCATCCGTTTGCTTCTTGAGGATTATCTAAAGAACGACCTGCAGCTCGATCCTATCCCCGCCATACCATACGGGTATCCGGATGGTAATGGTATTTATCCCTGCGGAGAGAGCTGCCCTATAGAAAACGCCGGGGATTCGGATTATAAATCGGAAGAAAACAGGAGAGTAGAGCTTGTTTTTTACAAAAAGGACGATCCGACGCCGGCGATAGCTCCCGCGGCTAGTCGGGAAATAGGGCTTGAAAAGGATCCGGTTTCGGAGAAGAAGTGGAAAAAAGAAAAGATTGAGGGAGGTGGGGGGGACGGAAAAAAAGGTGAAGTACCGCAAATTAAAATACTCAAACTGGACAAATGGTTTATTCCGGGCCCCAAGGATAAAGGCGGAGAGGATTGCGCCGTGCAGTATTCACTCGGCCAGGCTGATAATTTTTCCGGGAAAGTTGTTTTGGAGGTATTTGCAAGCAACTATTGCAAAGCCGAAATGGCGGATGATTACTCCTTTACATTTTCCGATATAGGCGATCCGATTCCAATTTTCAGCAAGGAAATGGCTCAGGAAAACACCGAGCCCGGCAAGGATTATAGCGTTGACGATTGGAACGGGAAATGCACAGCCGCCGACGGCGCGCTTAAGCCCCGAACGGGGGAAGATCGATATATCAACGCGGCCTTTTCACCGTATACTGTTCACTTCCGGTGTTTTAATGATCAAGGCGACGGCCAGGCACGCGTGGATCTCCTCGATTTTTGGCCCGCCTGGGACCCGGCCAGTCAATCTGTTGTCAATGATTCGCAGACAATCAAATGGAAAATCATTAAAACGGACAAATTGAAAAAAGGGAAAATTATCGTTGTCGATAAGACGGATCAAGAGGTTTTTTCCAAGGATTTGGCCGAGTCTGATTTAAGCGAAGGCGACCATAACTTTTCATGGGACGGAGCATTGTCGGCCGGCGGCCTGATTCAAAAGGAAAACATGCCGTATAGGGTTCAGATTCAAGCTTGGTCGACGGATGATAAAACGGCCGGAATTTCAGTGGCGGCAATGCAAACGGAGGTGAGAATCTTCGTGCATCCGGATACGGGAAAGCACCAAGACAAGCCGTGGGAGGATCCGAATTCGCTGCAACTGGGCTTGCCGCCCTATGTCGTCAATGAACCCGCTGAAAGCGAAGGTGAACGGTGGTATCAATGGAAACTTGCCAGTGCCGGATTCCATCCGGGGCCGGTTAACGGCCAATGGGGAGATGCGAGTAAAAGGGCGCTTACGGAGTTTCAGCGCTCTTACCCGAAAAATAATACCGCTCCGTATGAACGGTTGACCGCCGACGGCGCAATGAATAATGATTCGAAGGAGGCGCTCAAGCGATTATCGGTTGGTAATCGAAGCCTGTTTGGCGATCCGGAAAATAACAAAGCCGATCTTGCCGCGGAGGCTGCGGAGCAGCGGTTGAGCGACGGCGGGAAAAATATGATCGTCTGGGTTGACGATAGGCAATATTATACGTCTCGTTTCAGTGCGCCGAAAAGCATTCCGGCAAATGATCCGGTTTATTTGAATGACTACAGGGGAATGTATTCGGCCGGCGATAATAAGGTAACCTTTGATAAAAATACGATTTGCAGGCCCTGGATTCCGGTTTACGCGGCCGTCGGGCTTTTATCAAAAAATGACGCGTTGGATGCGGCCAAGGGCACCTTCAATGAAGCGGTGAAAAACGCAATCGGGCCGCTATGCGTCGAATGGTCCTTCGATGAAATCGGCGAGGACCTTTCCGTAATAAATACCTCAGACGTAAATTATAACAAAGCGGTTATCAGGTCGAATAAATGGGTCGAGACCATCATCGACTCGGCAAAAGCCTCTCAGGATGGAAAGACATATACGAATTGCCCTGAAAAGTTCAACGGCGACGATTGCGGCGGCATTCGGCCGCAGGATCTTTCTCTTTATTATAAGGCGCCGTTCGGGCTAGATAGCGAATCATTGGAGCCGTGGAAAGCCAAAGACGATACTACGAATAAATGCGTTTACGCTTTGGCCCACGACTATGTCGGCCAAAAGGACGGTTTGTATAGCGCGGCATCAACCGGAAAGGCAGGTATCTACCTGCATCCTTCCATAATAGGCGGGGATGGCTATCGAATTTATTCGAAGTTGTCGTTTCGTCATGATTCCGGCGGTGACGGATTTAAAAACAACAAAATTTTGCAAAAACGCTATGATTCATTACCCATGGCGTCAACGGCGCAATTAAGAATATGGCGAAGAACTTCGTACAGGAACTACGTAATCTGGTCTCCCGCCGCAAATAATCATTGGAATGCGCATCGAACAAGAAATATCGAATTATATAATCCGGCATTTCGCCATATTGTTTATGAAGGCGGGACTCCCAACGACTGGGCGCTGAACACGCTCATCACCCAGGCTGAGTACGCCGCCGTTGTTTCCCCAAACATTACGGTAGCGCCTTACAACGCCTATACCCCGCATTTGGATAGCGAATATACATGGCCGTACATGGACCGTCCGCATCTTGGTTTTCCAAGGGGCAATCTCAATGAGTCCATTAACGATTATTTTAGCCGTGTGATAACGCCGAGCGGGGGCCAAATATGGATGAAAATATCAGAAGAGATGATTCATTTCCTCGTAAAAAGCGTTGAAACCAAACATGGTTTGCTTAAAGGTCATTTGTTGGCTGAGTTTACATCGTCGCCGCAGATAAGTTTCGCGCAGTACCGATGTGATAAATGCCACGCAACAATGGTTGAGGTTACCAACAATTGCGCTCCGGCTGATGTATTGGAAAATTCGGTCTGCGCCGTGGTCGGTTGCGGAGGGCATCTGCACGTTGCGGCCACTGCAACTAGCGGCGGATTGGGGTTTTCGGCATTGGGATATGGTTTGGGCGCTGCGTGGGTTTTTGTCGGGAATGATGCCGCTTTGTGGACGCATGAAATGGGGCATAATAAGTATCTCGAACATTCCCAATCGCAACCAAAACAGCCTGATTCCCCCGGCGGGTTCAATAATTTACAACACGATACGGAAGTTAACCCCTCTCCGGCATTGGCGGCCGAACCGGCAAAGGACAAGTGTTGGGACCGTGCCTGCATTATGAGCTATAATAGAGACGATCCGCGATATTTTTGCGGTAAATGTATTCTTAAACTACGAGGCTGGGCTATTGACCATATAACCAACCCTGCCGGCGCTGTTAAGGATGCTTGATGGAACTTGCAGCAACCAATAAAACTAAAATACCGGCAATCCTCATTGGATTGTGCGCGATGATATTTTTAACATTTGGGAAAACGTCAAATTCAGGAGTTCATTCCATGGCAAATTCACCTATTGTTATCGCAATAAAGGACATGCCCGCCAAGATTATTTGCGGCGGGAGCATCAATTGCGCAATTGAGTTGAAAAACACATCCGATCAGGCGGTATCCGTTCCGGTGCTTTCGCCGGTTTCTTCCGTTCAATTTGAATTTGACCCGGCTGGCGGCGGCTCCCGCCGAATAATTTCACAAACGCGATTTAACAGTTGGATGGACCGGGGAAAAACGGTGCCGGTCATGGAGCAACAATTCACTTCTTTAAAAGGCGGCGATGGCCTGATAAATAGCGAAGGGGACCTCGGCCAGTATGCGATAGAGCCATTACTGCCGGGCGAGTATAAGATTATCGCCACGCTGGATTTAAAGGGGACAATAATTTCCTCCTTGCCCGTTTCCCTTACTGTTTGTTCGCCTCAAATAAAAATTCTTGAGTCCTATTATAGCCCGCGCTATCAAAATGTTTATTCCGTCTTTGTTGAAGATAAATGCTTTTCACGCAATGTCCTTTTTATTCGACCATCATTCAGCAACAATCCCAAAAATGGAGTTGCGGGAATTCCGATGGAATTAAGCGAGCTTCCCAGTGCGTTGGCGGCGGCTGAAAAAATCGCCGACGATGTCTCCGGTCAATGGTTAAGCTGGTTGGTCGGGAACACGGTAAGCGGCGCATGGGGAGATTTGAATTTAAAGCCGCGAGTTTTCGGCAGCGTTGAAGTTTCGCTGGGTTCACCGCGGCTTCTTCCGCAAGGGTTCACTATTGAAAATAATGCGGGTGTTTTTTTCTTAATTGGTGATAGTAAGGGGGAGACGGCACTGCAATCAGTCACCTTTTCCGAAAAAGGCGCCTATTCAAGTAACCCTGTACCTGTCTGCGCCAATGCTATTGTATTTGTAAAGGTTCAATATGACATGAAAGGGAAATATTTTTCAATTTTTTGGATTGAAAAATCGAATGAAAATGAGTTTTATTTAAAATCCGGAATTTATTACGATAAAACCAGCGTAAATCTTACCGATATTCATATTTTATTCAAAACTTCCAATACGCCGTTGGCGCTTAGTGTACACTCTGTTGCCGTTAACGTACATAAAAAGACCGGGATTACCGCCTTATTCAAAAACGTAACCGATAAATCGCTGACTTTTATTCAGATGGCGGCCGCTCCTTCTGAACCGTCGCATCCGGTCTCAATACCCTATCCGCCCGGTCCCGCGGATATGTGGAGCATTTCGCCGTCGTTTGATTACAATCCGCTTATCGTTGCCCGTTCGGAAAATCATCTGTTGTGGCTTGAAGTGAACGGCGATAGCCAATGGCGAACGTTGGCCCATGACGATCAAGGCATTTCGAACGTCTCATTATTTACAAATCAGCAAAATGAATATTATGCGCAATGGGTAAACAAGAAAACGGGCTTGCGCTTCGAGCAGGTGCCCTATAAGATCAGGCCTCCAATGTAGGAATCGACATATACATATTCCCGGGGAAATGACTTCAAAGGCGCAACTTTTGAATACCGTCAGCTCGACGTTAAAAATCATTCAGATGAGGAGATCAAACGGCTTGCGGATTATATTGGAAGCCACTTCCAGGAGCCTGAATTAACCGTGAAACAGGTTGGTCGGGAGACGGGTATTACCCAACGCGAATACCGGCTATCCTTCAAGGACAATTTCCACGCGCGAATAACTATCTTCTTATTCCTTACCTTTGCTTGTCCGCGGCAATTTGAATCCAACGCTCAAATGAGCATTCCCGATACCGGTGCGGAAAAACAAGACGCCTGAAATAACCTTTTAAGCGTGAACTCAAAAAACTAATTATTTTCAACCTATTCCATCTTATCCGGAGGTAGCCATGACCAATAGCCGTACCGTTCAACCGAGAAAAAAAAACATGTCGTCGCTTGTTAAAACGTATCAGTATTATATCGCGGCCATAATCGGCCTTTCCATTATCCTGCTTTTAACCCGGTGTAATGTCAACAAAACAACGGGACCAGCTCCATTGCCCGCGAGCGTCGTGCATTTTAGCAAAGACACGCTTTTATGGAACGTTCCTTTCTCCGATACGATCCATGCGAAAAGCTTGAGCGCCTCGGCGCAGGATGGAAAAGGCATTACCGTACATTTCGTGGATAGCGAGCGGGGAATGGGCGCGAAGGATTCGGTTTTTTCATGGACTCCCGGCGACACGGGGCGCGCGTATGTCAATGCAACCATCCGCGGCGCGAACGGCCGCTGCGACACGCTGCGCGATACGCTCTTTGTGGTCTACGCCCCCAATTTGTCGCGCGCATACCGGTTGAGCCGCGATACGGTGGCGCAATACGCGCTATTTACGGACACACTGCGGCCCGACAGCGGCAGTATCGCGCGTTTCGGCAAGACCGACTATTCGTTCCATTGCATCGACAGTGTAAAAAACATGACGCTGCGGGATTCCATTGTATCGTGGCTTCCGCAAGACACGGGAATGATTCGCCTTCGTATCGCTCAATGTTGCGCTTTCGGCCGCTGCGACACGCTGCGGGGATCGCTGTACGTTGTCAACGGAGTATTTCCCTCGATTCCGTTTAAATTCAGTGTTGACTCGCTCTGTTTGAATGTCGCGTATACCGACACGTTGCACGCATCCCGGCTGCCTGTTTCCAAATCAATCGGGAGAATAGTTTCGTTTCATCTCATTGGCGGCGAAAAAGGAATAGAATTGAATGATTCGGTTTTCTTTTGGATCCCCCGCGATTCGGGCCGGTCCTCAGTTTCGATAGTCGTCGGGGACAGCGCCGGTCGGTTTTATTCCATTCAGGACACTTTTATCGTATATCAATGTTCCCTGGAACATTTGTATTGCCCGTCCTACACTCATAAAAATGACGCGATATCAGGCAGGCAAAGCGATTTGCCGCCGGGGTTTTTCGTTTATTCGTACGAATATGATCCGGCGAACCAGGTGAAGGGTTTATACATATCGGATATCAGGAATTTCTCTCCATCGATCATTCCCAATACTGAAAACGAAGTGCCGAGATCCATAAAAATCTCGGATGACGGGAAATGGATACTCTATGTGAACGGCTATGACGCCTATGTTATAAGCATTGACGGTTCCAAAAAATATAAAGCGCCGCTTTCGGGTGCGCAGGTGCTCATGGTCGATTTATACCGCAACGGTCCCAATGGAACGGAAATTTGCTTTACCACCACCGACACGGTCCGGCAGGAGATTTACGCAATACAAGTAAGCCTCGACAGCGTCGCCTCGTTCGGCGCCATACGGACCCTCGCCGATCTTACGGGCAGTTTCAGGTTGGAACCGTATTATCCTATTTCGGTGGTAAAGGACCAGATACTATCCGCGTTCAGTCTGCTTTGGCAGGGCGCGTATGTTTTACGAATGGGTTTTCTGACCATTCCCGACGGCGGCAGGGGCCTGGCCCTGCCTCAACATATGTACAAATGGGCGAACGAAGTCGGCAAACAGGTGTGGGGGTGTAATTCAACGATGTCTCACGATGGTTCGCAATGCGTTTATATTCCGGGAAACGCCGGCATGGGCGGCCTGGGCGGCGGCATGGGAACGTGCATTCCCCCCGAGCACCGTGGGTTTGTCGTGACGCCGTTTCGCCGAGTTACCGATACGGCAATCACCATGGACGATCATATCGACAAATATGGTTTAAGTATTAACTGGTGTCCGTCGCAATACAATTTTGGTACATGGGATCAAATGGATTTCCGAAGCTGGTATTTCGGCAATAATAACTCCCTTGTTATTGGATGTCAATCTGGAACGCTGGCGCCCGTCAAAGGTATTTGGATGGTTGACTGGAAAAGCAATGTTTGGACGCGGCTGAATCCTCCCGATTCGATAATCCCCGCGGACTGGCCGGCGGTCTATTTTACCGGAACGGATACGGGAAACGCCATCGACCCGCAATACCGGGTTATTCGGCCCAATGGCGGGGAGCAATTCAGCGTGGGGCAGGCATGCACGGTAACGGTAACTTCGCGTCGCGACGCGAACGCCGGAATACGCCTGAAATTAGAAAAAGGGAAATATTCACTGTTGCTTCCGGGAATGACGACGTCGATCAATCCGCGCGTGGATTCGACGTTTATTTTCACGATTCCGGACTCATTTACTATTGTGCAAGGAGGCGGCCAAATCGTGAAGGTATCGTCGGTTTCCGATTCCTGTTCAATATGCGTGCTTGACTATACTCCCAGTACGGGATTTCATGATTGTTCGGATAATTTATTCAGCATCAAGCCGGCGCATTAGAAATTTTCGGCGGTCGCCGGATTAATGGGGGCAAATATGCACACGGGAAAAGCATGGTTAATCGCATTAGTCACGCTATCGGCCATGTATGCCGCAACGGCATTCGCCGATGGGCAATTACGCGCGAGAGTGTGCGTTTCAAGCAAGGAAATGCGCGACCTCTGCGGCGCCCAGGCGGTAAAATTGGTTTTCGTCAATGGCGCGACGCTCTACTACATCGATTTTTCCCTGGACTCGCCCTCCATCACGCCGTTTATGCAGGTCAAGGGCGGCATCGCGCCGGTCATTTCGCCCGACGGCGCGCGTGTCGCCTATGCCGTTTCCGCCGGAAACCTTGAATTCAATACGTCTTCCAGCGCGGCGTGGGTATGCCCGCTTTCGGCGAACGGAGTTCCCGTTAAAGTCGCCGAACCCGCCTGCGTGCCGCGATTCGTAAAGAACGCTCCCGTTTCCACGTTGATCTATTCAACGTGTTTGAAAAAAACGGGAAACTATTCATGGAACGGTTGCGGAAGCACCCTGGAACGTATGGTGGAGAACTCGATCGGGCCCGAGCAAACGGTATGGGCCGGGGGAAGCTATAATGGGGGCGTTTCATGGGATGATCGATATTTGTCAACAGCGGAATCTTCTCCCGGCGCCTATGTTTTGGATCTGAAAAACCCTTCCGTCGGCCCCGATACGCTGCACAAATTCCTCGTTACAAACAACCTGACCGGCAAGGATACGCTCATCACCGTTCAAGTGTGCAACCTTTCTTCATCGCCGAGTAGGTTCTTTCCGCGCGCGGTCATGTATTTGGATTGGTCTTCGTCGGCATTTACCAATGCAAATTGCGCGACTCCGCTCGGCCTTGGAGTATGGGGATCGCACGCTCGAATTTTCATCGCATCGGCGCCAAACGCCATTCTGCGCTACTATGATGTTCCCGGGTCCGGTATTCCTCTCTCTGATTCAAAGGGTATTGGAGAGGCGGATGAAAATGAGTGGGATTATTCCGAATGGTCGAATCATCCGTACTTAGCCGCCTCGACGGTTCAAGTCCGTAGAAGTTGGTGGAATTCAACGGGGGAGGAAACCTACAACAACGAACGAATCTATTGCGTCAACCTGAAGGATTCAACCTATCATAAAATCATCGAAACCACGGATACTTCCAAAACGTCAAAAACCAACATGCTGTGGCCGTGGCTTTGGATCGAAATACCGGCGGATTTCCGAGAGGACTCCACGTGGCTGAGCGCCAAAACGGCCGTCACGCGTTCCTTGTCGATGAAAAGCCTTCATGGCGTCGTCCGTTTTGACGGCGCTATCGTCAAATCGGAAGAGCCCCTCGACGAGGCGTCGGTGTATTCCCCACGCGGGGAAAAGATCCTGTCGGTTCACCTCAACGGCGTTCATGAATTTCGTATGAAGCTCGAACTGCAAAAGAAAATACGCGGCGGGATTTACTTATTAAGAGTGAAAACCATGGAGGGAACTTTTGCCGGTTTCAGATTTTTAGCCGGATTAACAGCTATGAATAAAAAGCGGTAAAAGCTTAATTATACTTAGAGGCGCGTGGTACAATTTTTATAATCCGGATACCCGGTGTTTTTTCTTTTTTACCGGAGCCCGCCATAGTGATTCTTGAGGATGTAACTAATGGACAGGCATGAAGCAGTTTACCCGCCAAATCATAGACGTATAAACTTGTTGCTCCTACGGCCCACAAAGGGACAAAGAATTGTTTTCCCAATACCGCTTTATAGACAACCACCGGATCGTCGCGATGCGAAATCGCCGGTTGAACATTGTTCCTTGTTAATACGGTCATGTTTGATTCTACGGTGATAACCGCGGAAGACGATCCCAGATGCTTACTGCTTGCAACACAGGAAATAATTCCGGGTTCCTTTGTTTTTGTTTGAACGAAAAACGCGGTCTTGCCGTCTTCAAGCGCAATGGGGCTTTCGCCCAGGAAAATGCCCGCACCATTGACGGAAAGTTCAACGGTGTCGTCGGTCCCGGGCACAACCTGATTGGATTTGTCGACGGCCGTCACGACAACCCGCGTCATATCGCCGCCGTCGAACAGCCTCGTGTCGTCCGGCAGTATAAGCAAGGTAACGGGAGAACCCGGTGTCGTGCGAATATGCCGCGTAACCGGGGTATTGCCGATGTAGCCGACGGCTTTTAACTCTCCCGGCGCAAAGGTCACGTTCGGCCAATAAAAAACGGGATGCGCAAGCGACATAAAGAGCCCCGGGGATTTTACGCCGAGGGATGTGTTATTGACAAAAAGCTCAACCCGGTCGCAGTTGCTTACCACGTAGACCGTATCCGGCGAATTGTTTTTCCAGTAATCGGCGATATAGGCCATTGGTCCGTATAATGCGGGATCCGCTTGTGACGCGTAAAAATACGCGCCGTGCTTCGGTATTCTGAACATATCCGCCATACCATGGTAGCAAACGGTTTTTTCCGCGATATAATACGGCGAGTTGTAATCAAAAGCGCACCATCCCAAACCGCCGGCTATTTGCGTATTCGCGGCCGCGGAGTCCATGGTTTCCGCGTGTTGCAGCATCTGGTCAACAAGCCGTTGTTCCGCGTCCCACGAGTGGGTGGCGCACCGGTGGCCCACGTATTCGGTCGTGATCCAGGGAAGGGGGTTGGGCGTTGCAACCGGCATGTCGAAATTTTTCGCCCATACATCCTCAAGAAACTCCTGGGTGGAACCGTTGCCGGGTATTCTGACGCCATGGGTGGGCCGCGATGGGTCCAGCGTCCGCGCCAGTTGATTCGTTTGAACATAGAGATCATGCGCATCGCCGGATTCGTTTATCCTGACCCCGAAGCTGATGATCGACGGATGGTTGCGGTCGCGCAGGATCATTTCCCGGACGTTTTGCAGGGCGATGGATTGCCAGGCGGCGTTGCCGATGTATTTCCATCCGGGCATTTCCTCAAGGACAAGCAGACCTATTTCGTCGCATCGATCAATAAATGCCGGGTCCTGGGGATAATGGGAGCAGCGTACGATATTCGCGCCCATGTCGAACTTGACTAAATCCGCGTCTTTCCGTTGCAATCGATTGGCGGCGGCCCGGCCGATGAACGGATAGGATTCGTGCCGGTTAATCCCCCGTAGTTTAAGCCATTGATCATTGATGTAGAATTTTCCGTCCGTTTTATCGAACCGTATGGAACGTATTCCGAGTTTGGCCGCTTTTTCGTCGACAAAACAGGAATCGCATTCAAGGTGCGTGTACACGGTGTAAAGATATGGATGATCCGGATGCCAGAGGCGAGGGCTTGGGATCGTGATTCCGGTGGAAGCGAATTCGAAACTGTCCCGCGCGGCTATCGCGCCGGAAACGGTTTTTGCGGCCACTACGGCGTTATTTTCATCAACGACATTAGTTATGACCGAGCAATTCCGCGGCTGGTCGGTTTTATTTTTAATCCGTGCGTTCACGTTCAGGGTTGCCGATGCGGAGGAAACCTCGGGCGTGGTTAAGAATACCCAATCGATATGGAGCGGGTCCGTAACAATGAGCGAGACGTCACGTACTATCCCGCCGAAAAGCATGTAGTCCATGCTTGAGCCTTCCGGCGGAATGTCTATGTGACGTTTGGCATCCACGCGAACGGCTATGAGGTTATCTTTACCAATAATAACCTTGTCCGTTATGTCGAACGAAAATCCGGTATACGCGCCCTTATGTTCTCCAACCAATACGCCGTTTACATACACCGTGGCTATCTTGGAAACGCCCTCGAATTCCAGGCGGAATACGCGGCCGGCCCACTCGGCGGCCGGAGTGAAATGCCTCCGATACCAGGAGATGATGGAGAAAGCCGCGGTATCAACGGACCGGTGCGTCACGATTTTGTTCGCATGCGGGATGCAGATGTTCTGAAATGCCGCCTCACTGAGCGCGGGATCCTGACCGTTCGCTAAATCGCCCGGACTGTATTTCCAGTCGTCATTGATGCTCACCGTTACTCTGCGCGACGCTTGATGCGTGAATGTTTGGCCGGAAGCGAGCATGACGCACACTACCACTATCGCCATGATCATGGGGGCGGGGTTGCTTTTATGATGTTTTAACATAACTACGCGGCGTCGCAGGTGATGAAAAAAGGCGGGAGCCCGTTGTTCCCGCCTTTTTTTTAAAAGTAACAATGAAAAATTATCTGAATCATCTGATTTTACCCGTTATGTCGATTCCCGGCCCCTGGATTTTAATCAGATATATCTGTGACCTCGCGAAGCCGGAATTCCTCGTTGCAAAATCATAAAGTGAATATCGCTTTCCCGCAAAAACGGATATTGTATTATTAAAAAGCAATGCGCCTTTCGCATTGTAGAACGAAAGTCCGGCCATGCCGTCGGCTCGTGGAGTAAAATATCCGTGTTGGTTCGAGGAAAATTGTTTGTGTCGGCGGACCACGCCGGCGCTTGGCGTGCGCACGAGAATATTATCGATTTTTAAATTACCGGGACCGCTGGTGCGCGGACCGGAAACCGTATCTTTATTGTTAATGACAAAGCGCAATTCCCTGATTCCCTGAATCGTATCAACGCCGTCGGGTAGGGGTAAAACCGCTTTTGTCCAGACCGCCGAAGATGGGATTTTGCCGATAGGGTAAAAGCTTGGCACGTCTCCGCAACCCGCCGATGCCGCGAATAAAACGGAAATAGTATGGGAAGGCAACGCGCCTTTATAGTCGAATTCGAGGACCTTGTTTTGAAAGGAAACGGGAACTCCAAGGTTATTGGAAAGTAAATCCATAACGGGTTCTCCGTAATTCCAGATGATTTTAAACGCGGCCCAGCCGTCGGTAAACCGGTAGTCAAAATTCATGTATTCGCCATTCATCGTATCGCCGGTGTCCGCCATTGCGTGAGTGAGATAGAGGCTATTGGCGGTATCAAAAGCGGTATCCTGCATTCGTATCAGCGAAAATTCCTCGTTTGGATACAACCACAAACTGTCTCCAGGCGCGGAAAATACCGCATTGGAAATAAATAAAACCGCCAGGTATGCCAAAATCGACTGGATTTTCATTGAAAACCCCTTTCTGTAATAGTGTAGTAGTACGGTTTTGTTCCTTTTTAAAAGCCTTTATAGCTGATGGAGGTATTTTAATAAGAAGAAATATAGCTATTATCGCATATAATTGTCAAATATAGAGACAAATTAACTCCATGTCCACTCTTGCTATTGTATTTTTACCTCGGATTTACCGGATTGAAGCGATTACCCTGATTTTGCCGACGAAGAAGATTTATTTTTTATATACTTTGTAATAGTCGCGCTTTTCACGCGGCTTTTTCCGATAGGGCTTTTAGCAACCATGAATCAAATAAAACGGGTAAACAAATTTCTTCGGATCGTGCAGGCAATCCTCGCGGTCGTACTCGCCGTCATGATGCTGAAGGGCGTGAAAATGTTTTTTTTGTTGATGAAGGGCGGATAGGTTGATCTATTGCACCCTTCTCAACCCCGCCGTGGACGCGGTCTATGAAATTGACGAGATTCAAACTGGCGCGACAGCGACCAACGTCAAGTCGCGCGTTTTCCCGGCTGGTAAAGGCATTAACGTGGCCACGACGCTTAAAATCCTCGGCGAGGAGGTATGCGTCGTGGGGATAATCCATGAAAACAACCGCCGGCAATTTACCGAATATCTTGAAAGGCTTGGGATTCAATCGCATTTTTTGGCGGCGCCCGGGACATCACGGATCAACGTTACGCTCATTGAAACCAAAGCGGGGCAATCGACGCATATAAACAGTGCACAGGCGCCGGTCCCATCGGGGCTCCAGGAGGAACTTCTTGAATTGTTAAGGTCGAAGCTCGCGCCGGGAGACCTTTGCGCCTGCTGCGGAAGCGTTCCCCCCGGGATGGGCAACGACAGTTATCAGAAGCTGATAAAATTGTGCAAGGAAAAAGGGGCGATCGTTTTGCTCGATAGCGGCGGGAAACCCCTTAAAATGGGAGTGCGCGCGAAACCGCATATGGTAAAACCCAACCTTGAGGAACTGGAAGGCTTTTTTGATGAAAATATCCAGGGAGTCCACCATATCGCCTTGAAAGGAAAGCGGCTCTTCGACATGGGCGTGGGGTTCGTATTCATTTCACTAGGTTCCGACGGTATGATCGCGATCCATGAAAATGACTGCCTTTTGTGTTTGGCGCCGACTATCCGCGCCGTCAATACGGTCGGGTGCGGCGATGCATTGGTGGGAGGCCTCCTGGCCGGATACGGCAGAAAGTTCTCGTTTACCGAAATGAGCCGCATGGCCGTTGCCTGCGGTGCGTCGAATGCGCTGCATTACGGGGCGGGCGACATTACCCGCGATGAGATTTGGCGGCTCATGGAAGAGGTGACAATCAAGGCGGTATAATAAAAAGTTGATGGGTTGATGGGTTGCGCCTATAAAAAATAAGGAGAGTTTCGAATGACGAAACGGATTTTGGTTACCGGCGGGGCGGGGTTCTTGGGTTCCTTTCTTTGTGAACGGCTTGTAAAGGAAGGCCATGACGTTATATGCCTCGACAATTTTTTTACCGGCAGGAAAAAGAACATCGAGCATTTATTGGCATTTAAGAATTTCGAGCTTGTGCGGCACGACATTACTTTTCCCGTTTATCTTGAGGTGGACCAGGTGTACAACCTCGCCTGCCCGGCCTCTCCGGTGCATTACCAGTACAACGCGGTCAAAACCATCAAAACCAACGTGCTCGGCGCCATCCACGTGCTGGGACTCGCCAAAAGGGTGGGCGCGCGAGTCTTGCAGGCGTCGACCTCCGAAGTATACGGCGACCCGGTCATGCATCCCCAGCGCGAGGAATACTGGGGCAACGTCAATTGCATCGGGGTGCGGTCATGCTACGACGAAGGCAAGCGCGTGGCCGAAACGCTCTTTTTCGATTACCATCGCCAAAACAACGTCGATATCCGGGTTATGCGGATATTCAATACGTACGGTCCCCGCATGCATCCGGGCGACGGGCGGGTCGTTTCGAATTTCATCGTGCAGGCGCTGAACGGCCACGACCTGACGATATACGGCGATGGTTTGCAAACGCGCTCTTTTTGCTACGTGGACGATCTTATCGAAGGCATGATGCGTCTCATGAACCACGATGGTTTCACCGGTCCCGTCAATGTGGGCAATCCCGGCGAGTTTACAATAAAGGAGCTTGCCCACAAGGTGATCGCCTTGACGGGAAACAAGGCGGGGATCGTCAGAAAACCCGCGCCGTCCGACGATCCGCGGCAGCGCAAGCCCGACATAACCCTGGCAAAGGCGAAATTGGACTGGGAGCCGCGGGTTGGGCTTGACGAAGGCCTCGCCAAAACCGTCGAATATTTCAAAAACACGCTCGAACGATAAGGAGCTGACGTGGGAGAATATAAACCGGGAGAAATCGAACCGAAATGGCAGGCGCGGTGGCGCGAGGCGAAGTTGCACGCCACCGCTTTCGATCAGTCAAGGCCGAAGTACTATGCGCTGGACATGTTTCCCTATCCGTCCGGGGCGGGCCTGCACGTTGGGCATTGCGAAGGGTATACCGCCACCGATATCATCACCCGTTGGAAACGAATGCAGGGGTTTAACGTGTTGCACCCCATGGGATGGGACGCGTTCGGGCTGCCGGCGGAGAATTTCGCGATCAAAACCGGCATCCATCCGAAAATAACCACGGAAAAAGCGGTGGCCAATTTTCGCCGCCAGATCGACTCGGTGGGGTTCTGTTACGATTGGGACCGGGAGATTAATACCACCGCGCCGGAATATTATAAATGGACGCAATGGATATTCCTGCTGCTTTTCAAGCGCGGGCTTGCCTACGAAGGGGTCATGCCGATTAATTGGTGCCCATCGTGTAAAACGGGGCTGGCCAATGAAGAAGTAAAAAACGGACTCTGCGACCGGTGCGGCGCCAAAGTGGAGCGAAGATCGCTTCGTCAGTGGCTGCTGCGAATTACCCGCTACGCCGACCGGCTCCTTGAAGACCTTGCCGATGTTGATTGGCCGGAATCGACGTTGCTCATGCAAAAAAACTGGATCGGTCGTTCGGAGGGCGCGGAGGTGGTTTTTTGCGTTACGTCAGGCAGCGCGGGGGCTGTGGAACTTAAGGTTTTCACCACTCGCCCCGACACGCTCTTCGGCGCGACCTACGTAGTAGTTTCCCCGGAGCATCCGCTTGTGGAAGTATTGACGACAAATGATAGACAAGCGGATGTCGAAGCCTATCGGGCCAAGGCACGCCTTAAAAGCGACCTCGAACGCACGGATTTGGCCAAGGACAAAACGGGAGTGTTTACGGGGTCCTATGCGGTCAATCCCGTCAACGGGAAGCAAATCCCGGTTTGGACGGCCGACTACGTGCTGGCAACCTACGGAACCGGGGCAATCATGGCGGTCCCGGCGCACGATGAGCGCGATTTCGCATTCGCGACGAAGTTCGGGTTGCCTATCATCGAAGTCGTACGCCCGTTAGAATGCGTCACAACACTTCCCGGCGCGGCGTTTACGGGACATGGCGTGAATGTCAATTCGGAGATTCTTGACGGCCTGCCTACCGCGCGGGCCGCGGAAATCATCATCGAACGCCTTGAAGCTCTGAATGCGGGCAAAAAAGCCGTGTCCTACAAACTGCGCGATTGGCTCTTTTCCCGGCAACGCTACTGGGGAGAACCTATTCCCGTGGTGCACTGCGCCGATTGCGGAGTCGTGGCCGTGCCGGAGGAGCAATTGCCGGTGCTGTTGCCCGAAGTTGACAAATATGAACCTTCGGGCACGGGCGAATCGCCCCTGGCGACCATGGATTCCTGGGTCGCTACGGTATGCCCTCAATGCGGCAAGCCCGCGCGCCGCGAAACCAATACCATGCCCCAATGGGCGGGTTCTTGCTGGTATTATTTGCGTTACCTCGATACGGGCAACGCGGCGAAGGCATGGGACGAGCGATACGAACGCCGATGGATGAACGTTGACCTTTACGTGGGCGGCGCCGAACACGCGGTATTGCACTTGTTGTACGCCCGTTTCTGGCACAAAGTACTCTACGATTGCGGGTTGGTTTCCACGAAGGAACCATTTAAAAAACTGCGGCATCAGGGAACGGTGCTTGCCCGGACGTATTGCGATGCGGCGGGAAAATATCATGAGTTTACGGAAGTCGAATTCAAGGACGACGAACCGCACCTCGCGTCAACCGGCGAGCGCCTCACCGCTGAAGTGGAAAAAATGGCGAAATCCAAACTCAATGGCATCAATCCCGACGATGTAATTAAAACATACGGCGCCGATACGCTTCGGCTCTATGAAATGTTCATGGGTGATTTCGAACAGCCTAAGCCCTGGGACCCCAGGGCAATCGAGGGGTGCAACCGTTTTTTACGCCGGGTGCTGCGTCTTGTCGACGAGGCGGCCGAGGGGAAGACCGCGGGGGAGGAACTGCATCAGCGTCTGCGGCACCGCGTGATTAAGCAGGTCGGCGCCGACCTCGAACGCATGCAATTCAACACCGCCGTGGCGCGGATGATGGAATATGTCAATGAGCTTACCTCGAAGGGCGCCTCCCGCGAGGACCTCACGACGCTCGTCAAACTATTGGCGCCCTACGCGCCCCACCTGGCCGACGAAGCCTGGGAGCGACTCGGCAATAAGGGGTTCGTGCTCAATGAATCCTGGCCTTCTTTCGATGATGCGTTGACGCAGGATGAAACCGTCGTCATCGTGGTTCAGGTAAACGGGAAACTGCGCGCGCAGTTCAACGCGCCGGCCGCGGCATCCATGCGCTACCTGGAAAACGAGGCTCGCGCTCTTGAAAAAATCAAACCGTATATTGACGGAAAAAATATAAAAAAAGTAATCGTCGTCCCGAAAAAACTGGTGAATTTCGTGGTGGTCCAATGAATCGTGAAGTGATTATCGCCACGGGAAACGGCGGCAAACTGAGGGAATTCATCCAAATCCTTTCCGGATTGCCCTTTACCATAAAATCACTCAAGGATTACTGGGACCCGGCGCCATGTATTCCCGAGAATGGAGCGACGTTTTATGAAAATGCCCGTGAAAAGGCCCAATGGGTATTTTCCAGGATTGGCGCCATGAGCCTTGCCGATGATTCCGGACTCGAAGTCGATTTTCTTCAAGGTCGGCCCGGTGTGCACAGCGCCCGTTTCGCAGGCGAGCCGAGGTCGGACCGCAATAACATTGAAAAACTACTGTCGATGATGGCGCTTTGCCCGCGGGAATCGCGGCAGGCAAGATTCAAGTGCGCGCTGGTGCTCACGCTCTCGTCAACCGAAGAGATAACGGCCGAGGGTGTTTGCGAAGGAAGCATCGGTTACGGCATGCAGGGAAGCAACGGTTTCGGCTATGATCCGGTCTTCCTGCCCGACGGCTTTTCCACGACGTTCGCTCAATTGGACGCGCCTACGAAAAATGCTATAAGCCATCGGGGCAAGGCGCTAGGCCGCTTAAAAGAGAAATTATATGAACGATTTTTCTAATATCGGCGATGGAAAGATCATTTCCATTCTTGTCGTTGACGACGATCCCCAAGTCACCTTCGTCATTTCAGATTTCCTGGAAACCGCCCATTTCAACGTCATCACCTGCAACTGCGGCGCCGACGCATTGAAAGTCATTGAAACGCGGGAGGTGGACCTCGTACTGCTCGATATCATCATGCCCGACATTGACGGCTTTATCGTTGCAAAGAAGATGAAGTCGTTTTTCGGCAAAGACGATTTCGTGCCCATCATCATGTTGACCGGACTCACCGGAATCGACGAAAGGATAGCGGGCCTTGAATACGCCGACGACATTGTTTCAAAGCCCTTTTCCCACAAGGAACTCCTCGCGCGTATCAACGTAATGCTGCGCATTCGTTCTCTGCAGCGTGAACTGGTGGCGTCGCGGAGTCAATACCGGTTTTTATATGAGAACGTGCCTTTTATGTACGTCTCGGTGAATGAAGAGCGGATCGTAAGGAATTGCAATGCGCAGTTCGGTTTGAAAAACGGGGCGCCCAAGGAAGCCATCATCGGAAAAAACATCGAACTATTTTTTACGAAAGCCGACCATTCGGCGCTCGGTAAATTCATTCAGTCGATACACACCCATTCCATCGCCAATAACCCCGTGATGACGCTGGTCCCCCTTAATCCGGCATTGTCGCCGCTTTCGGTGAGCGTAAGCGGCGTGCACATGGGCGAGCGTAATCCGGGATACTCGGTTGAAATGGTATTGCAGGACATAACGCAAATGTTGAAATTGCAGCAGGAACAGCGCGACGCCCGCAAACAGCTGTACCTCTCCGCGCGGCTGGCCTCCATCGGGACCCTGGCGTCGGGAGTGGCGCACGAATTGAACAATCCTCTTACGGCCATCCTCGGGTTTTCCAGCGCGCTGTTGGAACGGATGCGCGGAAACGATAAATTCGACAAGGATGAGTTTACGCAATACCTCGCCATCATCAATTCCGAAACGCTGCGCTGCAGAGATATCATTGAAAACCTTTCGAAGTTCGCCCGGGAAACCGAGGCGCAAATAGTTCCCTTCCGTCTCAAAGAGTGCGTACTGGGGGCAGTAAAGCTCATTATGCCCAGGGCGAACAAGAAGGATATTACGATCGTCTCCGACATACCGGAAGCCATCTTGGCGAAGGCGGACCCGCAGAAGCTCGAGCAGGTTCTTATCCACGTGATCAACAATTGCATTGATTTCTGCAAGGAAGGTTCCGCCGTGACCATAACGGTGGAAAGCAAACCACGGTTTGTGAAGCTGTCCGTCGCCGATAACGGTCCGGGTATCGCGTCGGATATCGTTCCTAAAGTGTTCGATCCTTTTTTTACGACGAAAAAAGTCGGGCAGGGGGCCGGATTGGGACTGGCGATCAGCCACCATATTATGGAAGAGTGCAATGGGTCCATCGACATATCCAGCGAAATAGGAAAAGGCACGAACATTACGTTGGAAATTCCCAGTCATTGAAGCGCGCCCGCGGAATCGGCAAAGCCGGAAGGGATGGGTCATGAACGGAAAAGGGAAAATTCTCGTCGTTGACGATGAAGCCTCTTTACGGCTTCTTCTAAGCAACGAATTGACAAGGGCGGGATATTCGGTCGATGCCGCGGGAGACGGCGAGACGGCCTTGGCCAAGGCGCGGGAGGATTTTTATCACGTGGTGCTTTTGGACATCGTCATGCCGGGAATGGACGGGATTTCCTTGCTTCGAAGCATCCGGGCCGAAAATATCATTTCCGAAGTCATTATTCTGACCGGTAACGCCACCATTGAAAGCGCCATTGAAAGCATAAAATTAGGGGCGTTCGAATATGTCAGGAAACCCTATTCGCTCGGCGAACTTATCGTTCAAATCGACCGCGCTATCGCCCATCAGACCGCGCAGCTCGATAGGAAACTTCTGAAGGAGGAGTTGAAAAAATCGAGCTACGGCGGCAAGCTCATCGGAAAAAGCAAGGAAATTCGGGATCTTTGTTCCCTGATCGATCGCATCGCTCTCACGCAGTCCATCGTCCTTATTTTGGGTGAAAGCGGAACGGGCAAGGAACTCGTCGCCCGGACAATCCACGACCAAAGCGCCCGGGGCGATAAACAGTTCGTTGCCGTCAGTTGCGCGGCCTTGCCGCCCAATCTTCTGGAAAGCGAGCTCTTCGGGTATGAAAAAGGGGCTTTTACCGATGCGAAATCTCAAAAGCGCGGTTTGGCGGAAATAGCCGACGGCGGAACGCTCTTCCTCGACGAAATAGGGGAGATACCCCTGCTGTTTCAGGCGAAGTTGCTGCGGTTTCTGGAGACCGGAGAGATTAGGCGCGTGGGCGGGACGAAGGACATCAATTTGAACGTGCGCATCCTCTGCGCCACCAATAGGCCGCTGGAAACCCTCGTGGATCGCAATGAGTTCAGGGCCGACCTTTACTACCGCCTGAATGTATTTACCGTCAATGTCCCTCCGCTCAAGGACCATTCCGAAGACATTATCCTGCTTGTGGAGAATATCATCGCCATGCAGGGATTCCACAAAAAATTCGATCCGAGCGCCATGGAGGTTTTGGAGTCCTATGATTGGCCGGGCAACATACGGGAGCTTCGCAATGTCGTCGAGCGGGCGTGCATCCTCAGCGCCAACGTCGTGATAACGGAAAAGGACATTTCATTCTTAAAAGTTAAATCAAAACCCGAACCAGTGAAAACCGCGGCGCTTCCGGCTGAAACCGGCGTCCTTTCGGTATACCTCCTTAAGGATATCGAGCGCCAACATATCATCGATGTTTTGAAACATGTTGACGGGCACAAAGGTAAGGCGGCCAAACTGCTGGGGATCAACCCCAAAACCCTCTACCGGAAAATGAAGGACTATTCCATCGTGTCGGTGTTCGAGTAGGGGCGACCCTTGTGGTCGCCGGCAAAGGTTTGCCCCCGGAATGTAATTACAATGAAGGAAAAAAAGGCGTTTGTTATAGACCGGGACGCATGCCTTGAATGCGGCGCATGCGCAAAGAATTGCGCGTTCGAGGCCATAACCGGTGATTTCGGCGTCGGCTGCGCGGCAGCCATGATTAGCGGTTTGCTGCGCTTCGCCTTCATTGGATTGTCCGCACATGATAACGATTGCACAACAACCTTGACCTTTGATAAAAAGGCCGCCCGGTCGGGCTTGTTTATACTGATCCGGTGAACCATGGCTAAAGCCGAACTCTAACTTTTATATTTACTTGCCGGGTCCCGGAAAATTAAATTACCTCTATCGGATATCGGAAATTCAAAACGAAAGGCGGGTGAACTATGCTGAAATCCGGCATCATGGTGTTTGCGGTAATGATGATGTCAACCGCGGTTTTTGCCCAAAAATACGATACGACCTGGACGTCCCTGAAGAATTACACGGTTCCCGAATGGTATCAGGACGCGAAGCTCGGCATCTATCATCATTGGGGCCTCTACTCGGTTCCCGGATATGGAACGGAGTGGTACGGCAGGAGAATGTACGATAAGAACGGCGACGGTCCGGGCGTGTCTTTTTACAGCTACCATGTTTCCAAGTATGGGTCGCCAAGTACGTTCGGGAACAAGGATTTCGTTCCGATGCTGAAGGCCGAGAATTTTAACGCCGACGATTACATTGATATCGTTATTAAAGCGGGCGCGAAATACTTCGCGCACATGACCTCGCACCACGAAGCGTTTTTAATGTACGGCACGAACATTACCCGGTGGAACTGCGTAAACATGGGGCCTAAAAAGGATATAGGCAGAATGCTCATGACGGCCGCGAGAAAACGGGGGTTGAAATTCGGAGTGAGCAATCACCTTGCCGAAAATTGCTGGTTTTATCAACTCAATTTCCACAATAATTTCGATGCCGTTGATACGAGTCTGCGCGATCTCTACAACGACCGTAATACCAGTATCGACATCTACAATACCGCGCCGAGCGATTGGTGGCTTAAACGCTGGCTTGCGTTGTCGGAGGAGATGATCGACGTGTTTCAACCCGACTACGTTTACTACGACAACGGGTGGGCCATGCACGCGAAGTTCGAACCGTATCGGAGAATTCTCGGGGCGTATCAATACAATAAAGGCATTGAATGGGGACGCGGGACTTTCGGCGCGCCCGGGGAGGTATTGATTTACAAGAGCGGAGGCCACAATACCAACCAATTCATCACCGGAGGAGCGGTCCACGACATTGAGGGCGGCGCGCCCGACGACATACAAACCATGACCTTTCAAACCGATCTGCCGATAGGCGAGAATTCCTGGGGATACCTTACCAACGAAACCTATAAAACCTCCGCGTATCTTATCGATTATTTACTGGACGTGGTAAGTAAAAACGGCAATTTAATGTTGGACATTCCTCCCAAACCCGACGGCACGCTTCCTGATCAGGTAAAAACGATATTAAGCGATCTCGGGGGCTGGCTGCGCATTAACGGCGAGGGAGTTTACGCGACAAGGGTCGCGAACGTCTTCGGCGCCGGCCGGCTCAGATTTACCAGAAATAAAGCGAATACCGTCATCTATGTTTTCGACTACGATTGGCCCGGAAACGGCGCGCAACTCTCCGTGAGCAATTACGGCTCGTCGAATCTGGACAAAACAAAAATATCCAAAATCACGCTGCTTGGCGGCGGTTCCGTCACCTGGTCGCAAAACGCGTCGGCATTGACCCTCACCATGCCCGCGACGAAACCAACCGCGTGCACGCTGGCCTATGGCTTCAAAATTTACTTGGATGCGCAAACGACAACCCTCTCCGCGCCCACGAATCTGGAGGCAATCGGCGCAACGAACGCGATCGTTCTCACCTGGGTTGACAACTCGACGAAAGAGACGGGCTACACGATCGAGCGAAAGAGCGGAAGCAACGGCGTTTACGCGAAAATCGCGACCGTGGGCGCCGATGTGACGACCTATAGCGATACCATGTCGGCAGCTACGGCGTATATATACCGCGTTCGCGCGTATAATGCCTCGGGGAATTCCGATTATTCGAATGAAGCCGTCGCCGTTGGTTTGGATTCATCGACCGTAAGCGTATCGGCGATACCGGTCGAAAACAGGAAATTATCCAATTCAATTCGTTCGATAACCACCATGTCGGGAAATAAAACCATTCGGTTTTTATCGGGCTGCGATGCGCCGGTAACCTTCATTCTCTATTCGCTTGAAGGCCGTATATTGGCTCACATGACCATGAACGCGAGAAGGGGAATGAATAGCTTAACATTGGATAAATTACGGGCCGAAGCGCCATCACTTTGCATTTTGGAGATACGGTAAAAAACATGAAACGAAATAGTTTAATTGCCGGTATGTTTATTTTTTGCGTTCACGGCAATGCCTTGTCCCGTAACGACGATATCGCCAAAACCCCGCCCATGGGATGGAACAGTTGGAACCTTTTTCAGTCGAATATCACTGAAGCCAAGACAAAAAGCGTCGTGGACGCATTTGTCACCAGCGGACTAAAGGACGCCGGATATCAATACATCGTCGTTGACGATTGCTGGTCGAATTCCGCGCGCGATTCCTCGAATACGCTTGTCGCCCAAAGCGCGAAATTTCCTTCGGGTATGAAAAGCCTGGCGGATTACGTTCACGGCAAGGGCCTTAAATTCGGCATGTACGCGAGTCCCACCAGGGTCACGTGCTGCCGAGAAGCGGGCAGTTTCGGCCATGAAACAAAAGACGCGGAGACATTCGCCGCCTGGGGAGTCGACTATTTAAAATACGACTGGTGTGGAGTGCAAAGCGGCGAAGACAACACGAATTTGACTGCAACGGACATCATCGCCCGCTATGTCACCATGCGCGAGGCATTGAAGGCGACGAACCGTCCGATACTGTACGCGTTGTGCGAAAAGGGCCAGAAAAGCCATATCGTGCCGGGAACATGGTCCGATACCGTCGGCCACATGTGGCGCATCGGCGGTGATATCGGCGCGATCTGGAGTTCGATCACCTCCCATATCGATGAAGACGCCTCGCTTGGCGCCGATGCGGGACCCGCGAAAGGTTGGAACGATCCCGACATGCTGGAAGTCGGCAACGGTTCACTTACGGAAGATGAAAACCGGGCGCATTTCTCGATGTGGTGCATTCTGGCCGCGCCCTTGATTCTCGGCAATGACCCGAGCGGCATGTCGTCAGTTATCAAGGATATCGTTGCCAATAAGGAAGCGATCGCCATAAACCAGGATTCGCTTGGGCTGCAGGGCGCGCGGATAAAAAAAACCGGCGATCAGGAAGCATGGGTCAAACCGCTGCAAAACGGCGATAAGGCCGTGGCGCTTTTCAACCGCGGCGCGGCGAACGCGACCATGACGGTCAATTGGACCGACTCCCTTATAAATTGGAGCGCGTCAACGAAGGTCGCGGTAAGAAACATTTGGGCGCACAAGGATTCCTTGGGCGTGACCAATGGTTTCACCATCAATGTGGGTTCTCACGCCGTGGTTCTGTTGCGCCTGAATTCCAACGGCCCCGGCGCTGAAAACAATAACCGGGGCGCGGCCATTACTACTTCCAAAAAAAATATTCTCATCCAAAAAACCTCGCGGGGAGTACGCCTTTTTGTACCCGCCGCCCAGGCGGGCGCTCCGGCGGAACTACTTGATATACGCGGAAAGAGAATTTGTACGTTCAGGGTGAACAAGGATTGGAACTACCTGCCGAACCGTATGTTGTTACCCGGCGTGTTCATCGTTCGGGGTTCCTTATTTCAGCGATTCTTTACCATTGAAGAGCGATAGCGTGGGGTTCGATTAAAGGTGCTTGAACCGTTCCTTTTCATCGTAGAGCGAGCCGATGCGCACGGACAGTGTGTCGTTGACAACCGTGACTTCTCCCTTGGCGAGCATTTTCTTGGCGATGAAGACGTCCACCGGCTCGCCCGCCATGCGGTCCAATTGGACCAGACTCCCCTTTCTTAAATTGAGCAATTCACGGATGGTCATGCGCGTTTGCCCTAGTTGCACGGAAATAGGGGCCTTGATGTCCAAAAGCATGTTTATTGAGTTCGCCATGATGGAGCCTTAATCCGGATGTACCGGAAAAAAAGATTTCTAAGGTTCATCAACCGCCTCACCCCTGCCGCTTCGCGTCTTCCCCTCTCTTTATAAAGGAGAGGAAAAAGAAGGGTGAAGTAATTCCCTCTTTTCTAGTATCGGATCAGGTTCAACAAATCTTTAAAAGAGTCTTGAAATAACATGCCCGCTCCGAAGACCGCCAGAGCGATAAGCGAGACTCCTCCCAATAATAAAACAACCGGCAGAATAACGATCAGGACCGACCGTTTCATGCTTATCGCATGCGTTTTGCTCAATCCTATCGATAAAAGATACAGGGACCAAAGAGGTGCAATGATGGTCCCGATTAAAGGTACGCAATCGAGTATCGCCGTACCTTGCGTGTAGCAAACTACCCGGAACGTTGTGGCGATGCCGTGTCTTCTGCTGCGCGTAAGGAAGAGAAGGACTTGAAAATAAACCGCGGAGAAGATCAGTTTAAAGGTTATGATAAGCGGCGTAGCCGCAAGTCCGGCAATGGAAAAAGCGCTCCTGCCTGAATAGTGGTCCAATCCGGGGAACATCGCGAGCAAGGGAGTAAATAATAAGTTGGCCCAAATAAAAGTACATATCGAGCCGATGGACCCGAGAATCATCGCATAGAGCCAGGCCATGAACGAATTTTGTGAAAAAGCCAACCGGCCAAAAAAATCAGCGGGTGAAAAAAGCGACTCCCGAAGCGTAGAGAGCAGTGAGGGCGTCAGTCCCAAACGCTCCACCTCTTCCCAGGGAATTTCCACCGGGGAAACGACAGGGATCGTCACGGATGGTTCATGGGTAAGAAACGGATGGTTGCATACCGCGCAAAACCTCGTGGTTTCTGGCGTAATAACGGGGCTGCCGCATTTAGGACACTGTATCATGAGGTTCCTTTTAACAGTTCGCTCTCCGGCACTTCGATATTTTCCTTTTCGGCGATAACGACCCTTCCCAAAAAGCGGTCGAGAGTATGGAGCACGAAACGCAGATCGAGGTTTTTCCTATCAAGAAACAGGATGTCGTTTTCCACATTTTGCGGGTTTTTTTTCTGCTGCATTGAATTGAGAAGGAATATTTTAAGGATCGAGGGCGCATCGGCCTTTTCATTGCCTTCCTCAAAAAACATGATATCCATGGGGAAACCTTTTTCGGGAATGAAAATTACTACGCGCGCCTGTTTATAGAGCTCAGGAGAGAATTGCAAAGTGGTTTTCACGCTAAAACCGTTATTGCGCAGGGCCACGACCAGCGGATGAAATGGGTTTTTTTGATTATAGACCACGATGATGTCCGATTCCGCCGCTTCGGGCTGAACTTTCCCTACCGCTATGGTTTTCGGAGAAATGTTTAAATATTTACACAAGATCCAAAGGTCCCGGAATATTGAGTCGAAAAAGTTGACGCTCGGTCCCGTGGGTATTTTCAATTCCTTTAACAGCGGATGGGGTATTTCCTCGCATATTTCATCGCAACTGTGACCCAGGTATAGGACCTTGCCAAGAATATTGGCAGCATACACCGCTTCCTGAAGTATCCGATCGGAAGGTGTGGGCGTGGTAAGTATCCTGTCGGGGTCATGATGGTAGAGAATGGCCATCGAAACGGCGGAGGGAAAATTCCACAGCGACGTAAGATAATGCCCGAGCGTCGGATGGGAAAATCCCATGAGCCTTTCCTCTGTTTTGTAAAAAGCGCAGACGCCGGAGGTGGTCTCTTCGAGCAATTGGGGGAATACGGACTCGAAGCTGTTGTCAAGGGGTATTTTGCCCAAATCATGAATGAGGCCGGCGATGAAGGCGAGTTGCGGCTTATGGTGCCCGCACTGCGCGCAGAGTTTTTCGGCGATGAGCGCGGTCGCCAGGGAATGGAGCCAGAATTCCTCCCGCTTGAACCCGTAGTTTTTCCGCGATTCGGGTGAAAGGTCGATGAGAGCCAGGCAGGCTAAAAGGTTGTTGGTTTCACGGTATCCGAGACGGACGATCGCCTCCCGCACCTCCGTGACCCTGCTTCCGCGCTTGGCATAGTAAACGGCATTAGCCACCTTGATCAGCGCGGTCGAGGCTGCCGGGTCGGTTTCAATGCATTTTGCCAGTTCACTACAGCAGCTTGCCTCGGCGCCGATGATGTCGAGGGCTTTGATGACCGTAAAGGGGAAGGCCCATTGACGGTGAATGACGTTTTCGATGGCTTTAAGCTTGGCTTCGACCGATACGCCGGCATTGAAGAGCAGTGGAGCAACGGTGGTTTCGGCAACGTGAGCGTCCATGTCCTTTTTCGAGAGCGACACCGAGACCTGCGTGACGCGGGCCAGGATGGCTTTTACCTCTTTTAAGAGGTCGGCGAAATTAAACGGATATTCCAGCATGGACACCGTGTCAATGGACGATCCTTCCCGTTCCTGGGCGGCCTGCTTTGAGGCTTCGTCAAGAAAATGGCGGATTGCCTTGGGGATGACCACCAGAATAGGGATGTTCTTCGTTCGCAGGGATTTTTGAAGTCTATTTACTAAAAGAACATCGTTGGTATTATTGGGGGTAATGTCGATGATAACAAGGTCGGGCAGGAATTGATTGGCCTTGATCATGGCCAGGTACGACGTAGCGGCCTGCAAAATCCTGAAATTACATTGCATCAGGGCCACGGAAAGGATGTTGGCGATGCGTTCGCGCATGGAGAACAATAGGATCACCGATTTTTCCGCTGTAATAACGCTTGAATCCGTTTGTTTCTCCATGAGCGCCTATCCGCACTTCCTTTGCAGCCGCCACTCGGCCTGAAGGGCCGCCATGCAACCGCTTCCCGCCGCTGTCACGGCTTGCCTGAATCGGGAATCCTGCACATCGCCCGCCGCGAAAACGCATTCAACGGAAGTTTCGGTAGTTCCCGCTTTTGTAATGATATATCCGTTTTCATCGGTGGATAATTGTCCTCTTAAAAACGCGGTGTTGGGCTGATGACCGATTGCCTCAAAGGCGCCGGCTACGTCAATGGTTAAAATTTCTCCGGATACCGTGTCTTGTAACCTGATTCCCGTAAGCATCTCATTTCCTAAAAACGCCTCAACGGTCTTGTTCCAAAGTATTTCGATTTTCGGGTGCGTCTGCGCCCTTTTCCGCATGATGTTGCTTGCCCGTAATTCATTTCTGCGGTGAATGAGATATACCTTTGACCCGAAGTGAGTAAGGTGTGTGGCTTCCTCCACGGCGCTGTCTCCTCCACCGATGACCGCAAGCGGCTTATTTCTGAAAATCGGTAAGGCGCCGTCGCATACCGCGCACGCCGAAATTCCGCGGCCCCAATACTTTTTTTCGGATTCAAGCGGAAGCCTTCGGGCAACGGCGCCGGTGGCGATAATCAGGCATTCGGCTTCATAAGTCTCCCCATTTGACGTTATAACCTTGAAAGGATGTTGGTTGAGCATCACCTCATCGATGTCGTCCATGATCAATTTCGTCCCCACGCGCTGCGCTTGTTCCCGCATTTCCGCCATAAGCTGTTGCCCCGGAACTCCTTCTTTAAAACCGGGGAAATTTTCAATAATACCCGTGGTCATAAGCTGGCCGCCCGGAATACCTCCGAATTGAAACCCTTCGAAGAGGATATGCGACAGGTTTGCCCGTGCCGTATAAATTCCCGCGGTCAACCCCGCGGGACCCGACCCGATAATGATGACTTTTTCCGCCATGGTTGCATTTATTCCTTTTGAGGGATATAATAAATAGTATCACATTATAAGGAAACAAATCCATAACAAAAATACGATACTGCCGCGCGGAGCACAGGGGTTTTTTGTTGATGCGCGATCGCCGTTGCTCTATTGCCATCTCAAGGAAAAAAACAGGGAGAACCGGTTTATGAAACTATCCATGCAACGATTCCGGACAATAGTTAATTTCGCGATCGCGATTCTGCTGTTGGCCATTATTTTTCAAGCCCGCGCGCAATCGATGATATCGGTCAGGGGAGTGCTCCTTGCTCCCGACGGTTCAATCCAGCCCGGCGCGCGAATCATATTCACTTCCTCCGCCGATACACGGAAAATGATTGAGTATCCCATTGCCGCTTCAGGCACTTTCATCGTTTCCCTCACCATGGGCCTGCGTTATAATGTTCGCATCATGGCCACAGGATATCCGCTGCAATATTTTGATCCCGCCACGCCGGATATCACCGACGACGGACCTCCTTTAATGCCTATTTCGTTCAACGACGGGGACAGCATTACCGTGCATCTTTCCATGACCCCCAAACCCATAAACATAGCGTATGGGGTAATCAGCGGTACGGTTTTCGATTCAACCGGGATGCCCTTGGGATTTGCAACGGTCACGGCAATGGTTCCCGGCAGGGACGTGACCGGCGAGGCGCAAACCGATGCCGCGGGAAAGTTCATGTTCAGGCTGCCCGCTCAGCCCCACTACGTCGCGGCCACCGCCTACCCGTATCCCACCCAATTCTGGAGTTCCACGGGATCGTCCCTGAGTCCTAATAGTCAAGGGATGCTGGCTGTCGATCAGATTGATACCGTGCGTATTATCATGAAAATGACGATGAACCCGCAAGGGACCGTAGCGCCGGACACGGCGAATCGCTCCCGCTCCATTTCGGGGACCGTTTGGAGCTTATCCGGCGCCTCACCCGTCGCGGGCGGGTCGGTATTTGCTATACGTCAAGATAGCGTTACCGGAACCGTTCCTTTGTTCGACCCGCAAACGGCCGTTTCCCCGTATTCGGCCGCTTCCAACGGCATGGGCGGCTATACCATTACCAATCTTCCCCCCGGCGCGTATGTGATTCTTGTCAGGGCCATGGGGTTTGCCCCGCAGATGTATGCCTACGTCGACGCGCCCCAGCAGGCCACCATAGTAAGCGTCGACACCGGCAGCGCAGCCCGGATCGATTTTTCGTTGCGCTTAGCCGCGGCTGCCTTCCCGAAAAAAGGCGGAGTTTCCGGGAAAGCCCTCGCTAAAATCAACGGTCAACCCATCGCCGGAATCATCGTAGGCGCCCTTGCGATCGACAGCTCCTTGTCGTATGTCAATAGTCCCGGGTTCAATCCGCAATATAGTTATACTCCCTACAACGATACGACCAGGACGGACGGCTCTTATGCGATACAAAACATGCCGCAAGGCGCCTATATCGTTTTCGCCAAGGGGCAAAATTATCTTCCTCAATTTTATTTAAACGCCGACTCGGCGGCCCAGGCTAAAAGGATGTATGTCGATTCAAACGGCTTTACATCGATTGATTTTACCCTGCGCAGCGGAGGGTCGATTTCGGGCCGTGTTATGACGGCGCAGGGAAACCCCATGGTCAATATCAGCGTCAATGTCAACGGAAGCATGGGAAACTTTTCATCCTGGGCAATGACGGATTCAGCGGGAAAATTCCTCATTACGGGGTTGCCGGCGGGGACGTATTGCATTAACGCGAATAGCGCCTCCTTTCTTATGAACCAAGACACCAATCAGTGCAGGTACACGGTTGCCGAGGGCGGAACGCTTTCCGGGATAACGCTTACGGTGCGACAAGGCGGTTTTATCGGCGGGACCTATGCGGCGCCGCGGGATTCCATGTACGATCCCGGTTTTGAAATCGCGCTCTTTTCGGATACGCTTATGAGTAAAGACGGCACGCTGTGGGAATCCGGAACCGCGTGGGCAAGCGTGTTCACAAACAACGGTGGCGCGTATTTTGTTTCAGGCCCGATACCCCCGGGTGCGTGGAAATTTCTGTTGAGACCGTCATCACTGCGGAAAACCCAATCGTCGATAACGCTACCGTATGTCGCAACAAAGGCGTATAGCTTTGGAAATGCCGCGCGTTTTTCAGCGCAAACGCCGATCAAGGTCACCGAAGGCGATACAACATTTCTAACGGGAGTGAATTTTGGGATAGGATACTCGGTATTCGGCCGGATTTCCCTTGAGGGCGGGGAAAAAAACATCTGGTGCACGATTACCGCCTTTGTCAAAGACAGCGGCTTTTTTATCCCGATATGCAGGACTTCCGTCGCCTCCGACAGCATGTTTGAAATGCCCGGTCTCATTGATGGACAGGACTACTATATCCGCGTCGACGCGCCCAATTACCCTTCGCAATATTGGTCGCCGGCGGGGGCCGCCGTTGAGCCGGCCAATCCGTACCATTTTTCAACCGGCTCGTTCGTCGAGCCGGTCGTACGCGTCGTGCAAAATCCGCAGGGCCTGGTCGTCGCGCCCCCCTCGCTTTCCGCATGGTTTTTTTACAGTGATACCGGAGGATTACGGATACAGTGCAACGCCTCAAGCGCAAGAATGGGCATCGACTCGCTGGTTTTGTATAGTAAAGATGTTTACGGCGATATTATTACGGCGGCCGTGTTTCCCTCTATGCCGCAGACCATGCAGTATACCTGGAACGAAACACGCGACCTAACGCAAGGCCCTTATTATTATGCATTCGTCGGCAAGGGCGCCGCCGCTTCGCTGCGTTCGAACGTCGTGTACTATTATCCGATGAAATTTCAATCGATTCCCTCCGACTCGCTACGGCTGTCCATCACCCCCGGCAGGACCGGAGTCCGGATAAATTGGGCGGCCGACAGCGCTTTCGTCGCTACCTATCTTGACACAACGGTGTTGTATAGAAAAAGAACGGGAGATTCCGCGTTGACGCCCTACCAAAAGGCATGGGGCGCGGGCGGCGGCTTTTTTGACGGCTCGTGGGACAAGACGAAGGATGTGGGCGTGACGGCATGGTATCAGGTTAAAATGTTCGTAGCGGGCAGGGTTATAAAACAATCGGCAATCCAATCATTCACCGCCTCGCAAGCTTTTATTAATCATATGGCCAATCAGTTGTCGGTGGGTCCTACCATGAAGTATACCGCCATCCAGCAGGCCATCGACGCGGCCCAGGATTTCGACGTCATCAATGTTGAACCGGGCGTTTACCGTGAAAATCTCAATTGGAAGGGTAAAACCGTATCGTTGCAAGGCAATTGGAGCGGAGGAACGGCCCCTGTCATCGACGGTAACGGCGGAGTCGCCGTAACTATACCCTATACATCCAAAAGCATGGACCGCGACAATATCTCCATCAGCGGATTTAAATTTCAATACTGCCCTACGGCAATCGCGTCTTCGGCGAATATCAACGTCAATCAATGTCTATTCGTAAGTGTTGTTAAGGACGCAATCCAATGCGTTGCCGACAGCGCTGCCGTTGCCATGGCCGGTCTGACGGATCCGTTTGCGCAGTTTCAAGTAAGCCAAAACATAGGGCAGTGCACATTCATCGGCAAGGGATCGGGCCCGATTGCCTTGCGCGCCTATTCCAAGACCGGCGCGCCCGCCGTCGATACGGTTAATGCGATGGTGGGGACATCGATGACGCCCGGAGGACGAATTGGGGTGAACAACTCAATATTCGCATACTATGCATCAGACGCTTTTCCCGCTGCGGTCACCGGAAGCGCATTCAACGTGGATCTTCAAAATTGCGATCTGTGGCAAACTTCAAAAATACCGCCTTCCAAGCAGGTGAGTGTTGGGGCTGCCGCCATAGCGGTGGATCCCGCTTTTATAGACACCGTCAATTATTTCCTTTCCGATAATTCCCCATTGAAAAACAGTACGGCCGCCAATGGTTATTACGGGTACGACGGCAGGCGCTTTTATTATCAAAAAACGGACCAGCCCGTCATTCCCGCGGTTGCCGGTTTCAAGGCCGCGGTTGCCGGTCAAAGGAAAATCGCCTTGTCGTGGAGTCCTTTGCCCGACACCGTTAAAATAGTCGGGTATATCGTTTTCAGGATCTCGGGATATGATTCGCTCTTTTCCGTTGACGCCAACTCACAATGGAAGCCCAAGATTCCCGACAGCTTGATTTTTTCGATAGTCGACACGTTCCGTACCGGCGTAACTCACTACATCGACTCCACGCTTATCGTGGGCAAGCCCTACATTTACGCTGTCGCGGGAATAAGCGCCGATGGAAATATCGGAAAGGTCAATTTGCCTTTCCCGCCGCCGCTTTCGGCGTATATCATTAAAATCGATCCGCCGTCCTCGGTACCGATGCTTACCGCTACAGCCGTTGGATTCAGCGCCATAGCTTTGCAATGGAAAAAACCGTCGTTCGCGAAAACGGCCGCTCCTGCCTATTCCTTTTACAGGATTGCCGGGGGCGACGATCTGTTTACAATTGGCGAGGATTCCGCGGCCGTGCGAACATTGGTGAGGCAAAGCGCAAGCAACGCGGCCTCCAAGTCCTTTTCAACCCAGGACACCTCTTTTTATGACAACGCGGTCTTGATGAACGCTCCATACATGTATGTCGTCAGCGTGTTCGACTCGTCCGTTTCCTTCGAACAGAGGCCGCTTACCTGGACCGTAGCTAAAATAGACACCGCCTTGTACCGGCCGCTTCGGACCGTCAAACTCCATGCCGGACAATGGAGCATGATCGGTCCGTGGGGAGTGGGCGCGTTGCCTTTTAACGATACGTCGTCCGTGGCGTACCGTTGGAACGACGCGAAAACCCCGGACAAGCTTTACTCGCAATATGTTACCGCGAACGCGTTGCAGGCCGGGGCCGGATATTGGGTCAACGCGGGCGTTGATACGGCGATCAGTATCGACGATTCCATGTTTAGCGCCATGATTAAACAACGTGATTCGATAGGCATTACCCTTATCAAGGGGCTCACCGGCTGGAATCAGATAGCCTCGCCGTTCCCCTTTCCCGTCGCGCCGAAATGGCTTGACGGAACAGTATATACCGCCTATGCCTGGAACGGGGATTCCTCCCAATACGTTGAGCAAACGCACATTAAGCCCTGGCAGGCCTGCTGGTTGCATATCGACCGCGACACGCAGCTTGTTTTCAGGGCCTCCGACGTGGCGCGTGAGGCGTATATCCGCCCCCTCGGCAAACATTTAAAGCAAGCGGCCTGGGAACTGAAGGTGGCGCTCACGGGCGCAAGCAACGATCCCGACAATTATATCGGCGTCGTACCGGGCAATGCCCATGCTTCCATTCGCCTCGCCTCGCCCAAACCTCCGCAGGCATTTGATTTCCCGCAATTGTACTTGTTAAACGGCAAAGGACAAAACGGCGGCGCGGCCCAGTGCGATAAATTGTCCAAACTGTATAAGGCGTCAGCCGCGGTTCCGGTTAAAAAGATCGAATGGATGGTGGGTGTTTCCCCTTCCGAAAAGGCCATGAAAATAAAGGTGACGGGGAGCGCTTCCACGCCCGACAAGGTATATTTGTTTTGGGTAACCGCTCATTCAGTTGTAAACTTGCGGGAAAAGGCGGACATCGACGTAGCGGCGCACAAGGAACCGCTCTACGGATATATCGTCGCTACCGCCGATCCTCGCGACCTTGCGCTCTATAGCAACAGGGTGGAGCTTCGCCGCGGTTTCCCCAATCCGTTCCGTAAATCAACGACCATCGAATTCGTCGTTCCATACGCCTGGAACGCCGACGGGTCCAAAAAAGAAGGGGAGACCCGCGATCTATCCCTGGCCGTGTTCAATTGTGCGGGCCGCCGCGTAGCCGTCATTCTTTCAGGACATGTCGAGGTGGGCGAGCATAGGGTCGTATGGAACGGCCTTACGGAGGGCGGAAGCCCGCTGTCGCCGGGGATCTTCATCACTCGTTTGTCAGGCGGCGATTTTCAAAGGACGATGAAAATATTTAAAGTCAGATAGATAGTTCGCGGGAAGAGGGCCGCGACATGACCACCTTTGCCGGTGGATGCTTACCCTATCGAGGCCTGTCGCTGATTTCGGTTTTCCCTATCCGCAACTGCACGTAGCTGAGAAAACTTTTTATTTTTTCCTGCCCCGGGCTGAGCATGTCGGCTTTTTGAAGCAGCGGCAACGCGTCGGGCAGGCGGTTGGTTTTTTCATAGCCGCGGGCGAGCTGGTAAAGGAAATTGGCGTTATCGGGCTTAAGGGCGCAGGCCAATTCCAGGTAGACAATGGATTCGTTCACTAAATTCCTGTTTAAAAGCGAGATTCCCAGTTCTTCGCATATATCGCCGTTCGGCGTATCTTTCTGTATGTATCGCTGGTAAGCGTCAAGCTCAAGTTTGGTTTGTCCGTTTTCCCCATAAATCCTGCCGAGCACTTGCCATAAAAACGGCACCGTGTCCTTTATGGCGATGCATTTTTTTAACATGACGGTCGCGGCCGCATGAGTCGTTTTTTCCTTCGAATACAGCCGCGCCGCTTCATAATAGTTCCGGTAATCCTTCGGGTATTTCAAGGTATTGCGCTCGTACATTCTCGCCGCTCCCAAGGGGGAGATCGTTTCCTCCATTCCTGCCATCCTGAAAGCGCAGTCAGGGTCTTTTACCGTGGGGATACGATTATATTCGGCGTATACCGCCACGGCATTGGCGTTATCAAAAACCTTCTCATAGGCTTCGCCGAGCATGTGCAGAAGCGTTGCGTCATCGAGGTTCTTGATTTTTCTTCCGTTCTTTTCCATGGTTCTCAAGCGCTCGAACAATTCAATGGTCTTTTTGAAATTATTGGTATAAAAGCTTACTCTGCCGTACAGGAAAAGAAAGGTGACGTCCTGCCCTTTTTCCTTTTCAACGGCCGCGCAATATTTCATCGCTTCCTCGTTGTCCTTGTTTTTAAAGGCGTTTTCCGCCACAAGTACGGCGATGTCGGCGTCGCCGGGTTTTTTCGTCAAATATTTTTTATATTCTTCAATGGCCAGGTCCGGTTTGTTCCGGCTCTGATACAGCTGACCGAGAATCTTATATTCCTCATCCGTATTCGGGTTGAGCGCCACGACTTGCTGGTAGGTGATGATGGCATCCTCGATTTTTCCGGTTTTCATTTGACACCGCGCCATGGACGAGAGCGCCGTTGCATTGTTGGGATCCATCTGCAGGGCCCTGGAGTAGTAGGTCATGGCTTTATCGTAAAGTCCCTTTTTTTCGAAAACCGAACCCAATTGGCCGCACATCGCCGCGTCCGCCTCTCCGGAAGTAACCGCGCCCGACAACGCGAGTTCCTTATCGGCCGGAGAACCGCGCTTGGCCGCGAGTTCATAGAACCTTTTGTAGAGTCCCTTGGCGGAGGGGTCCAATGAAAGCGTTGCGCGGTAGGCGCGAAGCGCGCCGTCGAAATCCTTGCGGTCGTACAGCATGTCTCCCAGGCTTCGCTGGGAAACGGCGTCCGAGGGCTTGAGCGCCACGTATTTGGCGAGATATCCGGCCGCCGCGTTTTTCTGGAGGCTGTCCTGGATGGCGATTGAATAGAGGAGCTTGAACACTTCCGGATTTTGCGGGGTAAGAACCGCTACCCGGTTGAGCGCATCAAGGGCCTTTTTGAAATTTTGCAGGGCATAACAAGTTTGACCGTAGTGGAAAAGGAAATCCGCCTTTTGGGCTTCTTCCCCGGTAACCATCGCGAAATAGCGGCCGGCTTCCTCGTAATTTTTTTGCGAATAGGCGTATTCGGCAACCTGCTTCGACGCGATGACGTCGGATTTCCCTGCGTCAAGATATTTTTTAAAGGCCGCCACCGCGTCGGCCTTTTTGTTTTTCTTGAGGTAGAGGTTTCCCAGCGTTCTAAAGTCGTCCGTCGCGGAAGGATTGAGGGCGAGGGCCTGCCCGTACCAGAGGATGGCGTCGTCGGTATGACCGACTTTTTCATGGCAATGGGCAAGCTCGAACAGGAGCTTGACGTTACGCGGATCAAGCTCTGAGGCTTTTTGGTACATCGCTATGGCCCGTTCCCAGGCCCCTACTTTTTGATAGTGCGCCGCGAACGACGTATACATCGCGGCGTCGGCCTCCCCGGCCGCGACGGCGCCCGCGAGCACGGTCTTTATTTCATCGGTCAGGCCCTTGGAAAGGACGATGCCGGCGTATTGTTTGTAAATGCCTTTGACCGATGGGTCAGCCTTGACCGCCTTGCGGAACGCGTCGAGCGCGATGTCATAATTTTTCATGTCGTAGTAGAGCGTCCCGAGATACTTTTGCGATGATACGTCGCCCGGCCTGAGCGCGCAGTATTTGCGAAGGTATGCCAGCGCGGCGGTTTTGTCGCCGGAGTTATTGGTGATCGTGTAGAGATTTTTAAATACGTCGGGGTTGTTCGGCGTCAGGACGGCCAATTCCTTGAATACTCCCAACGCCTTGTTGTCGTCGCGTTCGGAAAGATAAAACGCGCCGAGCCGCAAACGGGACTCGACGTTGTTTTTGTCCAATTCGATGATTTTTTTATCGGCGTCCGCGCAGCGCGCGGGGTCCTTGAGCTGGATGCAGCATTCCGCAAGGCCCTTCCAGTATTCAAGGTCGTTGGGTTTTTTATCGAGAATATAGCTCAATTGTTCCTTGGCTTCCTTGTAGCTTTTGCTTTTCATGTAGCATTTATAAAGTACAAACCTGGGCTCGATGAGCGATGCGTTAAGCCGTACCGCCGACTCCGCGGCATCCTGGGCCTTTTGCATGTTTCCAAGGGCCATGGCGGCGCCGGCTATGCCAGCGGCGGTGGGTCCGGATTTTTCAATGAGGTAGCTTTTTTCAAAATAGGTGAGAGCGTCGCGGTATTTTTTCGATTTCAGGTTGTATTCGCCGAGGGTAAGGTAGAGCTTGGGGTCGTTGGGCTTAAGGGTGATGCATTTCTCGAAAATTTGTTTCGCCTTATCGGGCATGTTGTTTTTCTGGTAAAGATCGGCGAGCCGGGCGTAGGCTTCAACGTTGTTTTTGTCCTTGACAAGGGCTTTTTCCAGGGAAGCGATGGCCTTGGGGAGGTTTCCCGAACCGCTATAGGCGTCGGCGAGCAGGAAGTTGATTTCAGGCACTTGGTTTTCCTCACTGTCGGCCGCGGCGACATACCGGAAATGGGTAAGCGCGGCTTCGTAATTCTTTTTATCGAGCTCAGCCATTCCGGCCTTATGATGGGCCACGATGGCTTCGGGTGATTTCGTTCCTCCAAAGGCGTTCGCGGCGGAAATATAGGCTTTAAGAGCGCCATCGGGGTTTCCCGTTTTTTCATTGCATACCGCGCGGTAATATTGATCCATGGCCGTGAGCGGCGTTTTAGCCGCTATTTTTTCGTACTCGTTGGCCGAGGCGAGGAACTTACTTTTTTGGTAATAGACCCGGGCGAGGTCAAGCTGCGCGTCGGCGAGGGACGGGTTTTTGGATACCGCGTCCTTGAGGAAGTACATGGCCGAGTCGTACTTGCTCGCTTCGAGGAGTGATTTGCCAATGCGATAGGCGTCCTGGGCGTTGGGGTTGGCGGCGTAGGCTGATTTGAGCAAGGGGATCGCTTTTTCGTAGTCCTTTTCCTTCCAGTAAATTTCGGCGAGTCCCTTGCCCGCCACGGCGTTACTCGGATCGTACGCCACCGTTTTTTCCAGGGCGTCCTTCGCCAGCGCCGTTTTTTTCAGGCTTATGCACGCCTTGGCGTATTCCCAGCATCCCGGGCCGCCGGGGTTCAGGTCCATGGCCTTTTTCCCATAGGTCAATGCATTGTCGGGCCGCCCCATGGCATTGTAGACCCGAGCGACGCCGCAGAGGGCCTCGTCGTTTTTCACGTCGATCCGTGAACCCACTAAATAGGATGCAAGCGCCTTTTCCGGAAGTCCCATTTCCTCGTTGGCCTTGCCCAGTTTTATCCACACATCCACGGTCCGGGACTCGGAGGGGATTTTCTTGTCGGCGTACTCCACGGCTTCGGAAAACTTTTTCGACTGGATCAGCCGGTTGAATGTATCATCGGCAAACGCGGTTAGCGCCGCAAGGGCGATAAGAATGAACATTAAATTCAAGCGATTAAAGAAACACTTTTTTTGCATACGGGTATCTCTTTTTGATGAAAGGAGTAATGGTACTGGAAATTCATCCAACGATTCCTATATAATATTAATCATAACTCGGATAAAATCCAAAATATCTCTATTTTTCAAACCTACTCGTCATTTTTTTTTACTAATCTTGTGTACTTCCACTAAAACGATGAGGCTGCTTAAGTTTAAATGCAAAAGGCCGGTTCCCATGAAATTTCGTATACCTATGGTAGTCCTGACAATTGCAATGTACGCGGGCATGAACCGTCTCTGCGCGCAAACCTATAATTACGCTGAAGTCCTGCAAAAGTCCATGTGGTTTTATGAAGCGCAGCATAGCGGTGATATTTCTGAAAATTATCGCGTTGAGTGGCGCGGTCCTTCGGCGCTTAAAGACGGAAGCGACGCTGGGCATGATCTGACCGGCGGTTGGTACGACGCCGGCGACAACATGAAATTCAACTTCCCCATGGCCTCGGGGGTAACGCTTCTTGCCTGGGGCGGTCTTGAATATTATGAGGAGTATCGGAAATGCGGGCAATGGGGGTGGTTGCTCAACAATATCAAATGGGCGATTGATTACTTTATAAAATGCCATACCGCGCCGAATGAGTTTTACGGCCAGATAGGCCTCGGCATGACGGACCACAAGTGGTGGGGCGCTCCCGAGGTGTTTCCCAATGAACGGCCGTCGTTTAAAATCGACGCCCAGCATCCCGGAAGTGAATTGGCCGCCGAGGCGGCGGCGGCGCTTGCGTCGTCCTCGCTTTTATTCAGGGGCTCAGATACCGCCTACGCGAATCTTCTGGTAACCCATGCGAAGCAGCTCTATAGCTTCGCGGACGTATACCGCGGCTTATACAGCGATGCCATAACCGACGCGGCGGGCTATTATAAGTCCTGGAGCGGCTATCAGGACGAGCTGATATGGGCGGCCATATGGCTGTATTTTGCCACAGAGGACGCGCAATATTTGACAAAAGCGGAAAACGGATACGACAGCCTTCCCAAGGAACCCCAGAGCGTGACGCCGAAATACAAGGAGGCTTTGTCGTGGGACGATAAAACCTACGGCTGTTACGTACTGCTGGCTAAAATAACCGATAAGCCGAAATATCATGCCGACGCGCAGCGATGGTTGAACTGGTGGAGTTATGGGTATAAAACACGAAAATCAGGAGGCGCTTCGTGGAACGGCGACAGCGGCATTGTCTATACTCCCAAGGGACTATCCTGGATCAGGGACTGGGGACCGCTGCGCTATGCAGCCAATACCGCGTTCGCGGCATTCGTGTACGCCGAATGCAAGAGCGTTCCCGCGGATAAAAAAGACCTTTATTTCAACTGGGCCAAGAGCCAGATCGACTTCGCGCTCGGCAGTAACGAACAAAACAGAAGCTACGTATGCGGATTCGGCGTTAATCCTCCAACCAAACCGCATCACCGCGCCATGCATGGACCATGGCTCGACGATAACGGACGAACTCCGGCCAAGTCCCGGCATATCCTGTTCGGGGCGTTGGTGGGGGGGCCAAGCCAGGACGGTTCCTACGTCGATGATAGACTTGACGCTACAAGAAACGAAGTGGCCGTTGACTATAACGCCGGATTCAGTTCCGCGGTGGCGCGCCTGAACAGGGCCTTTACCGGGACCGCGCAGCTTGATTTCCCGCAGCCGCAAAAGCGGGACACCGAATACGTGGTTGCGGCTAAAATAAATACCCAAGGAAACCGTTTCAGCGAAATTTCCGCGACCATTCAAAACCGCACCACCTGGCCCGCGCGCTATTCCAACAACGCATCGATCCGGTATTTTCTCGATTTGTCGGAAATCATCGCCGCCGGGCGTCCTGTGTCGGACGTTAACGTGGAACTAAGGGGCGGCGACATCGGAGGCGGGGGTATTACCATTTCAGGGCTTAAGCCCTATGGCGAAGGCGGATCGCTTTACTACGTTGAAGTCGGCTTTGCGGGAGAGAAAATATATCCGGGAGGCCAGTCGGCGTTTAGGCGCGAGGCGCAGTTCAGGATAGGCCTTGCCGACACCGCGCCGCAGGACTTATGGAATCCGGCCAACGATCCCTCGTTTAAAGGCTTGACGACGTCGGCTGATACCATGGGTGAATGGAATATTCCCGCATACGAAAACGGGACCTTGGTGTGGGGCCGGGAACCCGATGGCGCAGGGTTTACTCCCCCGGTTTGGAATAAACCGGTTTTTATTGAACCGAAGTATAACCCGCCGGTTTGGAAACAGTCGCTGTTTAAAGGCGGGGGAGAGGCGGTGGAATATTCCCCGAGGATTTTTAACCATGAGTTATGTCAAGTATCCTCCATTCATGGGCGGGTTTGTATTGCGGCGTTTAGGAATTTACGCGTACAATGTATTTCGCTGAATGGAAGGGAACTGTATTCGGCTATTCTTGAAAAGGGCGCCAGGGTGCGTTTGGATGCTCGCGCATTTTCCTCAGGGCCATTTGTATTGAACATGTTAGATGCAAACTCTACTTATAGGCATGGCGCATTAATTTTGCCGTAGCGCACATTCACTAAAACCGATAGCGCGACAATCATTTGCCGGAATATATGCCGGAATATATGGATGTATAGAATTCCTCCTGTATCGCCGCTACCCGCTCAAGGGTGAATTGCTGAGCCCACGTATAACCGTTATCGCCGAGTTTTTTACGTAAGATATCATCCTTAAGCAAGAGTTCCATTTTTTCGGCCAGCGCCGGCGCATTTTCCGGCGGCGCAAGCAATCCCGTTTCGTTTTCCTTAATAGCGTCGGTCAAGCCGTGAATCCTGGTTCCCAGCGTGGCCTTTGAACTTGCCGCGGCCTCGATCGCGGCGATGTTCCAGCCTTCGAAACGCGAGGGCATGCACACGAACGTGGCGCCGTGAAAAAGGCGTTTCTTTTCGTGGTCGGGAACATTGGTAACACAATCGATCCTTCCGCTGAATGGCGACGCGGCGATTCTTTGCCGAAGCCGAACAACGTCGGATTCCTTGCCCCTGCCGGCGATAACGAGCCGGTGGTCCGGATATGATCCGGCTATTTTTTCGAAGGCATCGACAAGGACATCGAGGCCTTTCATCCGAATGTCAATTCGTCCGAAGCACAGAATGTACTTTTCGTCCGTGCCGGATTGCGACAGCAGCGACGTGTCGAAACTGACGTATCCCGCGCGGGCAAATACGCCCGGTCTTCGCCTCTTAAGTTCCCCAGCCATGCCGTCCGTCAGGGTAATGAAAAGTCGTGCGGTTCCGAGGACCAATTGTTCGGCAAGCAAGGGGAACAATCCGAACAATCCATATTTCTTAAAAACCTCGTTGCCCGTGATGTGAAAAAACAACACCACGGTTTTTTTAGGTTTGAAAAGGAAGGTGAGCACCGGGGAATAGATCGAGTAGGGTATGGCGATAATGTCGGCGTTTGAAAACAGCGAACGCAGAGTTGCGATAAGGGAAAAAGAAATTCTGCTGAGGAGGTAACTTGCGCCGCAACCGAGGTGACGGTAATGAAAATTCGCCTCGTCGAAGTTTTTTGCGCCCTTGAAATTTCCCGTATGGAAGCGGATGGAATGCCGCCGGGCGATGAGCTTGTGGACGGCAAGCTCGCGATAGGCGCCGCCGCCGCCGCAGCGCGGGTTATCCACATCGTCGTAACAGTAAACATCGATGTTCACTTTTTGCTTCTTACTTTGGCGGCCGCTTCAAACAACAGCGGCAGTCCGCCCAAAAGTTTGAGGGAAATGGAACAGTAGCCCAATACGATGTAAATGGCCAATTGTTCGGTCGACAAGCCCACGTGCCTGAACATGAGCGCCAGCATTCCCTCCCTGATGCCGATGCCGTTGGGGGTGATCGGAATGGACATGCACAGGACTTCAATGATCGGCAGATACAACAGGGACTCGAAAAACAGGAAACGACCGGAAATTCCCATGATGACGACGCAGGCGCCCACGACAATGATGAGCTGAATTGCCAGTGTGACCCAAAAGACCCAAAAAAGGTTACCGGGTTTTCCCCGGTAAAGGTATACCGACTGGCGGATATTTTCCACTATTGTCAATAATCCGCGCGGCAGATATTTTCCGAACGCGGTTCGAAGCGGCGCGGTGAACCTTTTTGAAAAGGACAGTACGATTAAAACACATAAAAGCGCGAATGCGACGATCGCCGATTCGAAGAAATACGGCGGGAGCATGGACCGCTTGATGCCGAAAAGACCGTAAAGGGATAAAAAAGCCAGCGTAAGCAGGCCCAGCAGGCGCGATACCCATGTGGACGCCCAGCTCAGCGAGTAGCCAGTGTGTTTGGAAAGTATGCTTGCCCGCACCGCGTCCTGCGCCGCCGAGGTCGGCAAAATGATTGAATAGTAGAGCCCGAGGAAATGCGCCCGCATTGTTTTTGCAAACGACAAGTCGGGATCGAAAGGCAGCATAAGCATCCACCAACGAACTCCTTGCAGCGCCATGCTCGCGATGATGGTGAGAAAGAGAAGCGGCGCGGTCCACCAAGCTATTGAATGCAGGGCTGAAACCATTCGGGACCAATGAACGGAATAAAAAATCCAGATAATTGGAATTATTGCAATAAGAACGCGTAGGAGCGTAAAGGGGGCTTTTTTAAAGAGGTTGTGAAAACTCAAAATGGGCATCGTTGAAAAAGGTGGATGAAATATCGCCATCTACAAAATACTCAATTTTCACGGTGAGGAGGTTTTTTTGCGCTCCTTTTTCATTGTTGAGACCTACCGCTATTCCGATTTTCAATGCCCCTGCATATCATCGCCGAGGAATCCTTGAAATTGTCAACCTTGTGATGGTACTACTTTTCCAACGTCGCATCCAACGTTATGGCAACGCCGGATAAGGCCCGTGAAACCGGACACCCTGCTTTGGCGGCTTCGGCATGCGCTTTAAATTGCGCTTGGTCGATTCCCGGAACCTTTGCGTTACAAACAAGCCGGATCGTTGTAATTGTAAAGTCTTTTCCAACAAGCTCAATGGCAACGTCGGCTTTGGTTGTAATGCTTTCGGCGATAAAGCCCGCTTGTTCCAAGATACCCGACAAGGCCATGGAAAAACATCCGGCATGCGCCGCGCCGAGCAACTCTTCCGGATTGGTGCCTTTTCCATCTTCAAAGCGCGAAGAAAAAGAATATGCTTCTTTTAATCCGATACTTTTTATTACAATGGTCCCGTGTCCTTTTTTCAGCGACCCATTCCACCGGGCTTCCGCATGACGCATCGACATAGTAAACTCCTTTTTAAGATTGAATGGCATCTATAGGTATCATTGCAATGTTAAAACGTATCTTTAGCGAGAGAATATTCCTCGTTTTTGTTATTCGTAATGCTGTTCTCAAAGTCATTGTCATGCGTCTCGTCCGCTTCGGGATAGAGCATGCCGTTCACTTTAAGATGCAGTTCCTGGAATTTATTGAAGGCGCTTTGCAACGTAGTATTGAGACGCCGCATCAGAATTTCCTTTTTTCTTGCATCGATATCGGGGCACAGTATTCCCAATACCGCGTTTTTCACATACCAGCCCTTTACATCGATTTCCCGAGTGCAGTAATCCAGGGCCAAGGACATGTCCCGCGTGAATTTTTTTACGGTCCATGGATCGACTTTATGCGTTTGGTCAATATACACGAGCACAAGGAGAAAAGACCTTCCTGAGCGCTCCGATTTCTTCCGTTCAAGAATGACCATTTTTTCGAATTCGGTTTCCGACATATAATTTTCGTTCCCGAATCTCCCCAGGATTTCATTCAAATAGGATTGCCCTTGTTCGATCGGATTTCCCAGCCAATTTTCAATTGATTGTTTTGCATTCATTTTGCTACTCCTTTTAGTTCCCTTTTAATGAAAGTATTGTCAATTTTGAGAAACGTACTTTTGAAAATGAGAATAGTATGAACCTTTCATCGTTCTTCTCGGTGATTTAAACATTCATGGTTCTCCAACACAGCTCAGACACAGATAAACCAGTTGCAGCAAATCGACGATACCGCATGTTCTTCTCCCTTGGAAAGTGAATTGGAAAAGAACGGGAATAAATGACAACGCAATTACCATACCAATAAGCCTCAACAATGCGTATGGTATAGGTTTTGCTTAAAAAGGATATAGTTGTTCCACTATTTACACTTTTAAAAAGGAGTATGAACATGGCGCTTACGCTGCAAGAACTCGTGGATTTATTGAATAAGGACCTTGAATTGGAATATTCAGCGGCCATTCAATACATCAATCATTCGGCGGTCATGAACGGCGCGCAATTCGGCGATTTAATCAAAGAGCTGAAAATTCACGCGAATGAAGAAATTCAACACGCCATGATACTCGCCGACCAGATCGACTATTTCGACGGCTCGCCCTCGGTGCAGGTAGGGCGGATCCTCGTTTCGGAAAACAACACGGAAATGATGCGGCAGGACCTTGACGGAGAAGAAGACGCGATCAGGCGTTATAAACTCCGAATCGACCAGGCCGAGCAGCTCAAGGAATTTGCGCTGTCTTCCCAGTTGCGTACGATTTTGGCCATGGAACAGGAACATGCAATGGACCTGAAACAGGCGCTGGGAATTTAAAAGGAGACGTTTCATGAAACAGAAAATCACCCCATTTTTGTGGTTCGACGGAAAAGCCGAAGAGGCGGCGAATTTTTATATATCCCTTTTCAAAAAATCAAAGATTATAACTATTGCACGCTATGGCGACGAAATACCGAATATGAAGGGAAAAGTCTTGACCATAGTGTTCGAACTCAACGGGCAGCAATTCATGGGAATAGACGGCGCGGGCGAATTCAAATTCACCGAAGCGATTTCCATGATGGTCGACTGCGAAACGCAGGATGAAGTCGATCATCTGTGGGAAAAACTTTCCGAAGGCGGCCAAAAAGGACAATGCGGCTGGCTTAAAGACAAATACGGCCTCTCCTGGCAGATCGTACCCGCCGCCTTGGGTAAGCTGATGAGCGGTAAGGACCCTGAAAAATCCAAAAGGGTCATGCAGGCGTTGATGAAAATGACCAAAATAGAAACGGATATTTTGAAACAGGCGTATGACCAAAAATAAATCGGACTTTGACATATCGATTAGAATCGCGGGCGAAGCAGGTCAGGGTATCCAGACAATCGGCGCTTTGCTCTGCCGGATTATCAGGAATAACGGATGGGAATTCATTGCAAACCAGGATTATATGTCGCGCGTGCGCGGTGGAAACAATTCGTATAGCGTCAGGATAAGCCATAAGCGCGTAGGCTCCCTAAAAAGTAATATCGACATTTTCCTTCCGCTCAATGCCCAGAGCGTGGGCCTTCATCGCGGTTCGCTGAAAACCGGTGGAAGGATTGTTCTTGACAAAAATCGCCTTGCGCCTAACGAAAGCGACGTTTCGTTTTTCGATGTTCCGCTCCGGGACATTGCCTTAAAGCAAGGCGACGCCCTCTTTGCGGGTTCGGTTGCATTGGGGGCGATTTCCGGCATACTCGGCATCCACGGGGGAATCATTGAACGAACGGTGAAGGACTTTTTCGCGTCAAAGGGACCAGCGGCCTCGGAAGGAAATGTCGCTTGCTGGCGCGAGGGTTATGACCTTGGCAAAAAGGAACCATATTTTTCCGGCGAAATGCCCGCGCAACCCGGCTCATCGCGCGTTCTTTGTGACGGCAACGAAGCCGTTGCCCTGGGGGCGGTTTATGCCGGATGCCGTTTTTATTCCGGGTATCCCATGACGCCATCGACAACCATCATGGAAACCATGGCGGGGTTTTCAAATGAAATTCCTTTGATCGTCGAACAAGCCGAAGACGAAATTGCCGCGATCAACATGGTCATCGGCGCATCATACGCCGGAGTCAGGGCCATGACCGCTACCTCCGGCGGAGGGTTTGCGCTCATGACCGAAGGCGTGAGTCTGGCTGCAATGCTTGAAACGCCGGTGGTCATTGTCAATGGTCAACGCCCCGCGCCCGCGACGGGACTGCCCACCAAAACCGAACAGGCCGATCTGGATCTGGTCCTGCACGCGGGGCATGGTGAATTCGCGCGGGCCGTCTATGCGCCGGGAAACCTCGAAGAGGCTTTCGAATTGAC
>Ga0224523_1000098_pt1 | contig 59973 bp, 49 predicted proteins | sample CFST50metaG_FD_182732 | JGI IMG/M metagenome (GOLD analysis project Ga0224523, IMG submission 182732) | Peat soil microbial communities from Stordalen Mire, Sweden - C.F.S.T50 | ecosystem: Environmental > Terrestrial > Soil > Wetlands > Peat | place: Sweden: Norrbotten County, Stordalen Mire... | reverse complement strand
ATTATGGATTAAATGGACTGAAGATGCATCGGATGGAAGTCGGTTCTGTCGAGAGAGGCTTTAAAAAAGTCACCCTAAAGCGCCGCAAAATTTAATTTCTTAGAGCGTGGCGAAAATCGCTGTTTATGAAAAGCCGATACAAATTTAATGGATGTTACCAGGGAGAGCTTAAAATTAATGATTAAAATAAGGTGGACCCCGTTGGTTGGACAGTTTTTTAACGGGAATAAGGTAGTTGACAAGTCGCTTGTGAAATTGTTTTCATGTATTGCTCTTTGATATAAATTAATATCCGTACAAAGGGGGTGCGGGGGAAATGTGTTCCCCCGCCCTTCCCTTCGGTTTTTAAACAGGTGTCTCTTATTTGCCATAAAACACCTCTGCCGGGGTACGGTAGTCAAGGGATTGATGCGGTCGTTCGGTGTTGAAAAATTGAAAATACCTTGATAAACCTTTGATTGCATCACGCGGCGTATGATAGTCGTGCGGGTAGGCATCCTCGTATTTCACCGACCACCACAATCGCTCGGTAAACACGTTGTCCAGCGCCCTACCACGCCCGTCCATGGTGATGCGGACGTCCGCTTCTTGTAAGCGCGCTACAAACGGTTTTGACGTAAACTGCGCCCCCTGGTCAGAATTGGAAAATTCAGGTTTAGCAATCACCAGCGCTTCATTCAATGCCTCGATACAAAACTGATGATCAAGCGTCGTTGAGACCGCGAACGACAAAACGTACCGGCTGAACCAATCGATAAACGCCACCAGATAAGCGAAACCAGCATGCAACCGCAAATAAGTAATATCTACGCCCCAAACCTGATTGACACGTTCTATAGCCACATTGCCGATCGGGACCACTCAAGTGGGGTTTGGGATAGACTGCCTCAATGCCCATTACCTGCATTAACCGCTGGATGCACTTTCGATTGACCATGACGCCGTTCCTATGCAGCATTGCGGTCATACGCCGACTCCCATAAGGGTGCTGTGTATAGAGCTCGTCCATGGCGTGCATGATCGAAAGATTGGTTGCATTTTCGCCCAGGCAAGAATGATACCATGTCGAGCGTGCAAGAACCAATAGAGAGCAGTGCTCCGCGACGCTGAGCCGTGGTTCATCGGGATCGATAAGGCTACGCTTCTCATCGGTCGAAAGCAGCCGTCTTTTTTTTTAACCATTCCAGCTCATATTGAAGCTGGCCTATTTGCTGAAACAACTCGGCTTCCCGTTGCGCCCACAATTCGCGTTCGTTTTCGGGCTTGCGGGAAAAAAGAGCTGGAAGCAGGTCTACGGCATGTTTCTTCCACTTGGTGAGCATAAGCGGATGGACGCCGAATTTTTTGGCGATTTCAGCGGCAGTCATTTCGCCGCTGAGAACTTTAAGCACAACTTTGGCTTTAAATTCCGCACTGTACTGCTTTCGTTGCATCGGAACCTCCTCTTTCTAAAATCGGTTATTCCGTGCAACTTGTCAATAAAAACTACCTTAGATACCTGTCCAATTTTTGGGGTCCACCGCAGGTGTTAACGGTGCCGTATTGCGTGCCGAGGTGTTTAAGAAGAAAAACAACGCTTTTATGCCTCAACAATTTAAAAATCCCGATAATCCCAAGGCTCATTTCGAATTCACTGGTCCCGAGCTATGGAGACAGACCGGCGGCGACATAGATTTTTTTATAAGTGGAATTGGCAGTGGTGGTACTTTGCAAGGCATTGGCAGCTATTTAAAAAGACAAAATCCAGCTATCCGAATCGCGGCGGTAGAGCCGAAGAATAGATCAGCACTTTTAGGGCATGAACCAGGACTGCATCAGATCCAAGGTATTGGTGATGGCTTTATTCCAGATATTCTCGATATAGCACTTATTGATGAAATTATAGAAGTTTCTGATAACGATGCCATTAAAGTAACACGCGAACTTGCCCAATACAATTCTCTTCTTGTTGGTACGTCGTCGGGCGCAAATATTTGGGCAGCGCGTCAGATATCTCGAAAATTTCCCGGTAAAGTCATTACAACTATTTTACCAGATAGAGCGGAACGATATTTTACTACAGGGTTGCTAGATATTGAGTATTCAGAAAATAAATTATACTCAACTAAAGATTCGCTGAGTCCTGAACAAATTCTTATGTAAATAGTATTAATAGTCCAAGTAAAATGTTAACATCAAATTAATATTTTATATAAACCCAAAAAGGAGGAAATTATGAAAATGAAATATTCAATTGCAACGAATTTTGATGAAAAATTGATCGAAGCAATAGCTAAGATGGACATGGAAAAATCGATCAAGTCTGTTTTTGGAAAATTGAAAAGCGATGCAATAGGTGGAGGACGACCTGCAATGTTCCTGCCGGAAGTATCGTTTCAAAAATTGGCTGATTACATTCAATTGTGTCATAAAAATGGAATTGAATTCAATTATTTACTTAACCCGATGTGCCTGGGAAATAAAGAATTAACTGCGGATGGTCAAAAGGAAATAATAAAATTCATGGGCGAATTAGCTGATATAAAAATAGATTGGTTTACAATCAATTCTCCGGCACTTGCTCGGATTGCAAAAAGAAAATTCCCGCAAATAAAAATTTCCGTCGGGGTTCATGCATTAGTCAGTGAACTCCAACATATTAAGAACTGGGAAAATCTTGACGTGGATGAAATTACTCTTCAAATGTACCTATCTAGAAACTTTCCAATGCTTGAACGAATGTTAAATTACACGAAAGGAACTAAAGTCGGGCTTCGCGTGTTTGCTAATACGCTGTGTTTGCACAATTGCTCGTATAGGGCATCACATTCTACCGGGCAATCGCACGCAAGTAGAACAGGAGACCCAACGGAAAAATATTATCTTGACGTAAATACAATGACATGCACTTATGAAAAAATTAAAAATCCAGCTCATTTAATCGCCGCTGAATGGATACGTCCGGAAGACGTTAAACACTATGAAAGGCTTTGTGAAAAAACAGGAAATAATAATTTCACGATAAAACTAGTGGAAAGGACAAAATCCACCGAATTTCTTATTAGGGTTGCCAAGGCTTATTTGGATCAATCCTATGACGGTAATTTATTGGATCTTATGTTGTGGCCCTCGGTTAAATCTCCCTTGGCCATTTTAAGCAGGAAGGAGGCGCAAACAATGCCAGCGAAGGACATGCCTCTTCCCGAGGGATTCAAGATATTTAAAGAATATTACACTTTGCCGGAAATAAATATTGAAAATAAAAAGTTGGATGGTTTTTTTAATAAATTTATCGAGACATTCGATTGCACTGAAAAAGTATGTGAAGTTTTTCAACCATCAAAGGAACAAATCGCGCAAACGGATAAAAAAGGATTACTTTGTTCTTATTGCAAAATATGGGCTCAAAAAAGCATTTCATATGAACAAAGTGCAGTTGATGGTTGGCTTGAAAAATCAGGCACAATATTAAACAGCATTTCCTACTAATGCTTTATTGGCGATTTGATGGCATGGCAAAATTACTGGAAAATATTTGATTTAATGATCTCTTGCTAAGGAAAGTTTAAGGGAATATTGCATTCAATACTTGAAATTTACAAAATATTCGATCTGAATTTGGCGTTACCTAAAAGCATAATTATTCAAAATAGAATCATTTGAAAAGTGTAGGAGAATTTTAAGGTTAGTAATTAAGGAGTGTCAAAACCGAAACTCTATTAAAAGGATACCATTTTATGAAACGATTGAATTCTTATTCACCTTCGGATATTGCGATTATCGGAATAGGTTGTCGATTCCCTGGAAATGCTAATGATGTCAATTCCTTTTGGGATAATCTTATAAATGGTGTAGATGCAACCACCGACGTTCCTAATGATCGATGGAATAAAGACATTCATTTCAGGAGAGATCGAGCCATTCCAGGAAAATTATCCACATATCATGGAGGATTTCTAAATCAAATAGACTGTTTTGACGCAAATTTTTTCGGATTTTCTCCGCGCGAAGCGGCCTATATGGATCCGCAACAACGACTTTTACTTGAAGTTGCATGGGAAGCGTTGGAAGATGCGGGTATAATCCCCGGAACGTTAAAGGGTAAGGATGTTGGAGTTTACATAGGGGCATTTACAACCGATTTTCAGATACTTCAATTTAAGAGTGAAAACATCGAACTTGTAGATACACATACGGCGACAGGCATGATGATGACGATATTGTCCAATCGATTGTCTCATTTTTTTGATTTTCGTGGCCCAAGCATGACAATTGATACTGCATGTTCAAGCTCATTAGTTGCGTTGCATCTAGGCTGCCAAGCTCTTCTGCAGAATGAATGCTCGATTGCTTTGATCGGCGGCGTAAATGTGTTTACATCGCCTGACTATTCAATTTCAGAATCAAAGGGAGGTTTCCTTTCTCCTGATGGAAGGAGCAAGGCTTTCGATGAAAAAGCAAATGGATACGCAAGGGGAGAGGGAGCCGGAATTGTTGTACTTAGGAAATTGGCAAATGCAATTGAAAATAACGATTCAATTTACGCTGTCATTAAAGCGACAGGGGTAAATCAAGACGGGCATACCAATGGAATTACCGTACCGCGTGGAGAATCCCAGGAGATGCTTCTTAAAAGCGTCTACAATAGGGCGGGAATTTCTCCGGGGGATATTTCTTATTTCGAGGCCCATGGAACCGGCACTCCTGTTGGTGATCCAATTGAAGCCATGGCGATTGGTAATGTTCTACGGGAAGGAAGAAAGAACGGAAATAAATGTTTTGTCGGATCGGTAAAGACCAACATCGGCCATTTAGAGGCTGCAGCAGGAATGGCTGGACTAATAAAATCGTGTTTAATCCTTCAAAACAAGATCATTCCTCCAAATTTACATTTTAACAAACCGAATCCTAAGATTCCATTTGAAGATTTGTGCATCCAGATTCCAACAAAGATTCAACAATTGAATGCAAACGGAAAAAAAGCCTTAGTCGGAGTAAATTCCTTTGGATTTGGCGGAACGAATGCACATGTCATTCTTGAAGAGGCGCCTCTTATAAAGGCTCAAAATGTCGATGTTCAGAAATCGGGGTGCTCAACAACGCTTATCGTTTTATCCGGTCACTCTGAAAAAGCATGCGAAACTACCGCCGCGATTCTAAAGGATTTTATTGCTCATTCGGAGGAAAACGTTTCTATCCACGATATAGCCTCTTCGTTTGCGTTCAAAAAGACCTTATTCGATTTTAGAATCGCTTTTCCGGCAAGATCGAAGCGGGATTGTCTCGATTATCTGGAAGCGTATCTCAATCATGATGAACGCAAAGGCTTGTCATGCAATAAAATTGATTCTGATAAAATAGGTAAAATAGCTTTTGTTTATACAGGAATGGGACCAATATGGTGGGCTATGGCACGACAACTGCTTAACGAAAACAAGATTTTTAGAACGGCAATTGATAATTGTGATGCAGCAATAAAAAAATATGCTGGGTGGTCTGTTATTGATGTCTTATCAGCTGAAGAAACGGAATCCAGAATTGATCAGCCGCAATTCGCTCAGCCCGCGAATTTCGCGGTCCAAGTCGGATTAACAGAATTATGGAAATCGTTAGGAATCATTCCGGATGCTATGGTAGGACATAGTGTGGGAGAAGTTTCTGCTGCCTATGCAAGTGGAATTCTAAATCTTGACCAAGCTGCCATGGTAAGCATTGAAAGAAGTTTAATACAGCAAAAGGCTGTTGGTAAAGGGACAATGTTGGCTGTGGGTTTATCAGAGCAAGAGGCGCTTTTTGAAGTTCAACCTTTTGGTGAAGATGTATCGATTGCGGCAATAAATAGCCAGAAATCAGTCACGCTCACCGGACTGAAAAACCATTTGGAAATTATAAATGAGAAACTTCAAAAAAATGGCGTATTTTCCCGCTTTATGAAAGTAGACATTGCATATCATAGCAACCAAATGGATCCATATCGAATTGAGATAAATAACGCCTTGGAAAGCATGAAAACGGTAATGGCGGATATAGCGATTTATTCAACCGTAAGCGGAAAAATATCTGGTAAAGGCGATTATGGCGCTGAGTATTGGTGGAATAATGTACGGCAACCTGTAAGGTTTAAAGACGCAATAGATAACATGCTTAATGATAATATTCGTACCTTTATTGAGATCGGTCCTCATCCGGTACTCGCTAGTTCAATAAAGGAGTGCCTGCAGCTCAAAGGCGTGTCTGGATTAATAATTCCATCCTTAAGGAGAAACGAGGACGATGAAGCAACAATCTTTAGTTCGGCGGCCCAACTAATGACTATGGGTTTTCCCTTTGATTTAAATAAATTATATCCCGAGCCATATCATTTTATTCGATTACCTCATTACCCCTGGCAACGAGAGCGACACTGGTTTGAATCGGAAGAATCGATGGAAATGAGAATCGGAAAAAATCGGCATCCTATTCTTGGCAGACGACTAAGGCTACCAAAACCCATTTGGGAAAATGAAATAAATCTTGAAACAAGTTACTATTTGCAAGATCATATGATTCAAGATGCCCTTATTTTCCCAGGTGCCGGCTATATTGATATGGCGTTTGCTTTTATTGACGCCTATTATCCGACAGATAACTGCTACCTCGAAAATATTAACTTTCACAAAGCGCTTTTTATAAAACCGGGGCAATACCCTGTTGTTCAATTTCATTTTAATCCGGATGAATTGAAATTTGAGATATTTAGTAGAATTCTAGGAGAGGAGAAGAAATGGCAACTCAATGCTTCCGGAAGAATTTGTAAACAAATTGGAGCAAATAGTAGGGTTAAGGATTCAATGGAACAGTTGAAACGCGATTTTGTGGAAGAATTGTCTCAAAAAGAATGTTATTCACGATTTAGGAAATATGGTTTCCAATATGGTGAATCATTTCAGACAATAGATAAAGCGTATGTAGGAAATGGATATTTCCTTAGTCAAATTAAAGTTAAAGAATCGGAATATTCCTCGGTGGAGAACCAAAGGATTCATCCGTTAATAATTGATGCATGTTTCCAGGGCATGATAGGTGTATTAGACCAACTTTTATTAAAAAATAAATCGTTTAGCGGGAAACAGTTCCTTCCGGTTGGAATCGACAGCTTTCACCTTTATAATTCCACGGTCAGGAATATGTGGAGTTATTTTAAAATCAGTTCGGAACAATCCGAAACGATTAGAGGTGATATTTCATTATTTGATGAAGAGGGGAATAGAATCGCATTGATAGAAGGGTTTCAAGCTCAGGCCTCCACCAGTACTGGAGCGATGAATACTCTAAACGCTCAAAGAAATAGTTTTTTTGATCTGGAATGGGTTGAGCAAAAGGAAATTATAAATGGAAATAACTTTGCAAAGCGAGATGTTGAAAATGCGCATATTCCGTTATACCTTATTTTCGAGAGTCAAAAGGAAATAGGAAAATGGCTGGCGTCCGCCCTAGAAAAATCGGGAATTCAGTGCATTCGATTACTTGCCGGTGTGGAATTCAGGATCATTGAGCCGAATAAATTGATTCAATTAAATCCGGCGGAAATAACGCATTATCAAAGGTTATTCGACGATATTAACAGAGAAAAAATAGGTCGAGTTGAAGCTATCATCCATGCTTGGAATCTTGATGCCGCAAATCATGAAATCGTCGACTCCGATCAGATAATGCGATTTCAGGAAAAAGGGTGTATTTCGGTACTTAATTTGGCAAAGATACTTGACAAAACAAATTCTCTTGCAAAAATCTGGATTTTAACTCGTGGTGTTCACGCAATTAATGGTGAAATCGGGCAACAGGCGCTTTTCCAGGCACCAGTGTGGGGTATTGGGAAAGTTATTGGATATCAAGAATTGGTGAATAATTTCGGGGGTTTAATTGATCTTGATCCACAAGAGACATCGGAAGAGATAAATGATATTCTGCAAGAAATGACTAATAATCGATCTGAATATCTGGTAGCTTTTCGCAATCGTTCTCGCTACGTTTTAAGAATAAAACCATCCCCCAAGGTCCCTTCACAGCTACCCGCGAAATTCCGAAAGGACAAGGGCTATCTGATAACTGGTTCGTTCGGTGCTCTTGGTATGAGGATAGCAAAGTGGCTTGTGGAAAACGGAGCGAAACACATAATTCTTTTGGGACGTACGGAAATTCCGCCAAGAGATCAATGGGCTATGCATCAAAAGGACGAGAAGATTTCCAAGGCGATATCGTTTATAAATGAATTAGAGAATACCGGCGCTATTACACATTTTGCCACTGTTGATATCGCAAATAGTAAACAATTAAAGGTGTTTCTGGATGAGTATGAGCGAGGTGGGAATCCTCAAATTTCCGGCATATTTCACACAGCTGGAATTGTTCGCGATAAGCCGATTAGGGATATGGATTTCAATACGTTTGTCGAGGTCTTAAAGCCGAAAATCATGGGCTCTTGGAATTTGTGCAAGGAATTTGATTCAAAACCTCTTGATTTCTTTATTTTATTTTCCTCCGTTTCATCGGTCATTAATATTACTGCGGGTCAAGCAAATTACGCGTCGGCCAACATGTTCATGGATATATTGTCGCATTTTCAGAAAGCAAAAGGGATGAATTGCGTAAGTATAAATTGGGGACCTTGGTCGGAAATTGGGATGGCTTCGGCGTATAATTTAGCTACTTTTTATGAAAAAAGGGGTATTGGGTTGATCAGTCCATCTATGGGAATGAATATTTTAGGAGATTTATTGTCATATAACAAAGCGCAGGTGCTCGTTTTACCAGCACAATGGTCAAAGATAGCAACGAGTTTCCAAGGCGATTCCATTCCGTTGATTGCCGATCTTGTGGTGGCCGATAGAAAGGAAGAAGCAACAAATGTCGTAGAAAATAAAAAGGAAACAAATTTTCTCGAAGAACTCCGTTCCGCAGATGAACATGATATCGGAAATAAAATGACAGATCAGTTGCTAACAATCATTTCAAAATCATTTAAAATCGAAAAATGCAAATTGGACCCGATGGAATCGCTTAGTGCGTTAGGTCTGGATTCAATGCTGGCTACTGAAATAATCAGCAGAATCCAAAACATCTACCATTTATCTTTTCCCATGATTGAGTTGATCCAGGGAATAAGCATAGAAGAACTTTCTAATAGAATGGTGCCCCTCGTTAGAAAAAGTAATTCATCAGAAGCTTCCAAATTTACCGAATACCAATACCCGGTTGCAACGGCTCATAAGGAAGATATATATAAACCATTCCCGATTACCGATGTTCAAATGGCCTATTTTACCGGGAGAACTCCGGAAGTCGTTTTGGGAGGGGTAGGAACCCATATTTATATGGAAGTCCGTTCAACTCTCGATCTTGGCAGGATAGAGGAATCATTCAATATGCTTATTCAAAAGCATCCGATGTTGAGGGCAGTCGTTGAAGAATATGGCCTACAAAGAATTATTAAGGACGTTCCGCCTTTTCGCATTAAAATTATCAATGTTGAGCATTTAAATGCAAAAACACAGGAAGAAAAAATATTGCAACAGCGTAGTCAAATATCTCATCAAGTATTTAATCCCGAAAAGTGGCCGCTTTTTTCGATAACGGCCCTGCAATTATCGGAAAAGACAAACTATGTGTTTATCAGCCTCGACATGTTATGTTTGGACGGAACCAGCTGGCAATTAATCGGGCAGCAATTGTTTAAATTGTACAATAACCCGAGCGCTGAAATTAAGGAGAATAAATTAACATTCAGGGATTATATGCTGGCCTATGGCCAATTAAAAGTATCTACTAAATATGAATTTGATAAGAAATATTGGATAGATAAACTTGAAACATTCCCCTCAGCGCCGGAATTGCCGATGCGGATTGATCCGAGCGCCATTAAGATACCGAAATTCAAACGGCTTTCAAAGGTATTTTCGCCAATTGAATGGTCAAAAATTTTAAACATTGCTAAAATCAAAAACATATCTGCTTCAACTATCCTATGCTCGATTTTCGCGCAAGTTATGGCTTTTTGGAGTAATCAATTACAAATTGCAATTAATTGCACACTCTTTAATAAATTTCCATTTTTAAAAGACGAGGAAAACATTGTTGGAGATTTTACTTCACTGTTGGTTTTAGGAATTATTATCGATCCGAATAAATCCTTTTGGGAAAATGTTGAAACCACCCAGAAAACATTGGTAGAGGCATTGGAACATCGCCATTACGATGGAGTCGAATTTATTAGAGAAATAGCTCGTAAACGGGGGCTCCAGAACAACGTAGTTGCTCCGATCGTTTTCACAAGCATGTTGACTAATTCGGGATATGGAATGGAAGGATGGCATAAATTCGGGAATGTCGAACTGGAATTGAGTCAGACTCCACAAGTGATCTTGGATAATCAATTGCATGAGGTTAACGATGAATTGCATATAACATGGGACTATGTTGAGGCACTTTTCGAAGAAGAAGATATACTTATGATGTTTCAACAATACATTTCCATGATCGAAGTTTTAGCCGAAGGAGAGAAAAAAGAAATTTCAACGATGATTTCTTGTGGAATTGATTTTATAACTAATTATAACAACACTTTCTTGGAAATCCAACAGTCGACACTTCAAGGATTGTTCCGAGCGCAGGTGCTGCGATCTCCTAATAATGTCGCTCTTAAAAAAGATAATGAAGAAATAACCTATAAAGAACTCGGAGAAAAATCCGACAAGGTTGCAGCATATTTAATGAGTAAAAATATTGGATCAAATGATTTAGTTGGGATTTTAGGTGAGCGGAATATTGAAACTATTATAAATATTTTGGGCATTGTAAAATCGGGTGCGGCATATGTACCGGTCGATCCCGAATATCCCGCTGAACGTCGCGATTTTATCTTTAAAAAGAGCGGTTGTAAAATGATTTTAACTCCTGATACAATAAATGACCTGGAATTAGAAAGATTTCAGGGAAAAGGAATTGAAGAAAAAGGAAGACCTGATGACTTGGCATACGTGATCTTTACATCAGGATCCACAGGTCAACCCAAAGGGGTCGCCATTGATCATAAAGGAGTTATAAATACGATTTCCGACATCAATCGACGGTTTAAAATCGGAAGTGGAGATAGAATTATTGGATTATCATCATTAAGCTTTGATTTATCGGTATTTGATATCTTTGGCGCATTGTGTTCCGGAGCAACTTTGGTTTTAATCCAAAGCCTTCGTGATATCCATGCGATTATCGAGATTATTTCGAAAGAACGAATTACGGTATGGAATTCGGTGCCAGCGATAATGGAAATGGTTGTGGATGATATCGAAGGGACCTCGGCCCAACAACTGTCATACTGGCAAGTGCAAAGAAATGAGGATATTGTAATCGATAATCTGGAAAATGAATCCTTGCGCCTTGTAATGTTGAGTGGAGATTGGATTCCGCTATCGCTTCTGGAGAAAGTTTTAAAAACGTTTCCACAGGCCCAATTGATCAGTCTCGGTGGCGCAACAGAAGCTTCTATTTGGTCAATTTATTATCCTATTGTAGAAATCAGTCAAAAATGGAAAAGCGTTCCTTATGGAATGCCCTTAGCTAATCAAAAAATATATGTGTTAAATGAACAATTTGATTTTTGCCCAATAAATGTCAAAGGCGAATTATACATCGGCGGAGTTGGGCTGGCGGTTGGTTATATAAACGACCGAGAAAAAACCGCCAAAGCCTTTTTCGATCATCCGAAATTGGGAAGGTTATATAGAACAGGTGATTTCGGAGTTTTGAGAAGGGCGGGGTATGTCGAATTCTTAGGTCGGAAGGATCAGCAAGTTAAAATCCGCGGACATCGGATTGAATTGGAAGAAATAGAGAAATGCCTAATTGAAATTCCCGACATAAAAGGCGCCGTAGTAATTGACGCGATTGATTCACGAAACAGTAAATATTTATGTGCCTATTTTACAAGTGATTTGGATCTTGCCGAAGCCGAGATAAAAAGTATGTTATCGAAAAAATTGCCTGAATATATGTTGCCTCGACATTATATTAAAATTGACAAAATACCTTTATCATCAAATAATAAGGTAGATCGTAAAGCACTTCCAATTCCGGAAACGATAAAATGCGGATCCAGCAATCATGTCGCCCCAAAAACTGCAATTGAGAAAAAAATGGCCGAAGCTTGTTCAAAGCTTCTTAAGATTAATTCAATCGGTATAACCGATAATTTATTTGAGATCGGCGCTGATTCAATCACATTGATCTCCATTACGTCTTGGGTCCAATCGAATTATAATATAAAAATTCCGTTTGGAATGCTGATGTCGAGTCCAAATATAAGAACAATCGCTCAATTCATCGAAAATAGGAAAATGCAGGACACTCCGAAGGGGATATGGCTTGAAAAACATTTAAAAGACAAAATAATATTTGCTTTTCCAGCTGTTCTTTCATACAGCTTCGTGTATGCGGAACTCGCAAAGTATATTGAAACGCATGCTGTTTATAGTTTTGAATTTATAAATAAGGAAAACATTATCGATGATTATATTTCTGAAATTCTTGCTATTCAGCCTCAAGGCCCTTATGTTTTCCTGGGATTTTGCGGCGGAGGGAGTCTCGCTATCGAGGTCGCACGGCAAATGGAAAATCGTGGTCACGAGGTAAGCGAAATAATAATGATAGATTCCTATTTTAATATAGCAGGTGGAATCAATCAAATGACAACCGAGATAGGTAAAAAATTCAGGACTTCCATTTTAGATATCATTCATACTAAATTTACCGATAAAATAACGGATTTAATCAAGTTTGATGATGAATTAATAGTCCGGATGGATGCTTATATGGAATTTATATCTAAAATAAAGATGGAGAATTGCAGTATTAACTCAAATATTTATTTTGTCCAGGCCGAAGATGATGAAGAGTATAAAAGATTTTTACGGTTGGAATCCGGGCGGTGGAGTGGTGTGACTAAAAAGAAATTAAATTTAATAAACGGCTTTGGAAAGCATGACGAAATGCTTTATGTCCCTTATGCAGTAAAAAATGCCGGTGTAATCAATAATGTCCTTGGAGAAATTAAATCGATAGTTTTCGCTGAAATTATTCGATCAAAGGGAATTGGTATTTTGCAGCCATGATTCATTTTGATGCAGGTGGAGAGGTAAGTATTTCGGGAAATCTAAAAAGTCAGGTTATTTTTCTTTATTTGTTAATCCATAAATAGGAAAATAAATTACCAAATGAATACAATGAATGCGGCTAAAGCAAATGGAATAATGATTATCGACGACGGATTAAAGAATCAAATTGTGTTTTGGTCGCCTTCGGTCCGATGGGAAAAAAGATCCAATGACGATCTTCAAATAGAAATTTATAAATTTAGCAATTATTATTCAGGACTATTTCCTGAATTTTATTATTTTACTCAAAAAGGGATCTCAATCGATCTTCTCGTTGAAAGGTTTAATGATTGGGATCGGCAGAAGCTCACAAGATTTATTTCTATTCTTTTGCAAAAACGAATATTGGTTACCTCGATATTGTCGCTTCAAGAAATATTTTATCCACAGACAAATTTGTTCTCAAATGAATATAAGGATTACCTCAATTATAATGAGGTGGAATTGGAAAAGTTTAAAAATGAGAAATTGAGTCGGGGCCATAAATACAAAGAACGTAAATCCATTCCTATTAATCCCAGGGATTCTCTGCCTGAATTCATCATAAAAAGGAAAAGTTATAGAACCTTTGACAATAGCAGACAAATTGATTGGAATACCTTTTCACTGCTCTTGTCTGTTTTCGGACAGATAAAAAATAAAAACGGTGTGAGATATTATTACGCTAGTGCAGGAGGACTTTATCCCATTGATATTTTTTTATATGTGAAAAAAAATAAAATCGAAAATTTATTGCAAGGTATATATTATTACTATCCAATAAACGGCAGCCTCATCGAGGTTAATTGCAATTGTGAGATTGACAAAACAGTTCATTATTATACCAATCAAGAAATATTTGATAATTCCGCCTTTTCGATTTATCTCATATATAATGCGAATGTGACCATGCCTAAATATGGGGGAATGGGCTATTTGTATTCGCTTATAGATACGGGGATAATGGTTAGCACCTTAACGACAGTTTCCGAATTGTGCAATATAGGATTATGCTCTATCGGCGACATGAATTTTGAAGAAATTAGAAAATTGTTTTTATTAGACCAGACTCAGGTGTTTATTCATGGTATCGAAATAGGGTGGAAGCCCCTATCTTGAAAGAGTTGTCGAATTATTTACGAAATAACACACAAAGTTTTGAAAAAAAATCAGATAATTAGATATTGCAAAAATAGTAAAAAAGTGTTATATTAAAATGACTGACAGTCAGTCATTTTATGCTTTTCAATAGTTATAAACATTATTTATAATAAATAGATATGATTATTGGACTAATAAGGAATGATAAATAATATAATGAAACGAGTAAAAAAACATCCAGATGCGCGACGTGAAGAATTACTTGATGCTATGCAGGATCTGTTTGTAAAAAAAGGGTTCGAAAAAACATCGGTGCAAGACATAGTAAAATATTCAATGGTTGCTCAGGGAACTTTCTATAATTATTTCAAATCGAAAACCGATGGACTTGATGCATTAATACAACGATTCGTCACTAATATGGCCCAACACACACAGGGAATAATAAATGAAAAACACGTATCCGCCCAACATAGAATGCAAAGACTGATAAATTTGATTTTGGATTTTGGAGGACTAAGCAAGGAAATCTTGAACTACATACATTTGGAATCTAATTTTCGTCTTCATCATATGATAGAGGAAGAAAGTATAAAGATATTCGTACCGATTTTTTTAAGAATAATTATAGAGGGAAATAAAAATGTCGAATTTCATGTACATTTCCCGGAATTATTTGCGCAATTTATTACATCCATTATAGTTCAAATAAGCGAAGAGTTGAAAATGCATTTATTAAGTCAAAATGAAAAAAAAGAATTATTATCCGCGACTCAGGAATTTTTAGAAAAAGTCCTGTCAATTCAACATAACTCGATCAAACTAGGACTTAAAACACGAATAAATCAATAAAATGGATTAACGTCGAATTAGTATTACTCCAAGGCAAAGGACTTTTATTAAACAATAATTAATGGTGAAGAACTTTTTGTTTTCTAAACCAGAAAAAAAGGATTTTATGACATTTGAAGACTCAAGCCGTGAAAAGAAAAGTGTATTTAAAATTATTGCCACAGATCTAGGTGATGAAATATTCAAAAAGGATTATGAATTAAAATATGCCTATGTAACTGGAGGTATGTATCGAGGCGTTGCTTCAAAAGAATTGGTGGTAAGGATGGGAAATGCGGGAATGCTCAGTTTTCTAGGAGCTGGAGGGATGGATATTGAAGACGTGATATCGGACATTAAGTATATAAAAAAAATGCTTGAACCTGATAAAACTTTCGGTCTTAATCTTTTGCCTAATCCCCACCATCCCGACCAAACAAATGAATTATTGCAAGTTTGTTGTGAGTTTGGAGTAAGAAATATCGAAGTTGCTGCATTTACTAAAATAGAAAAGTGCCTTGTCAAATTTAAATTGAACGGAGTATCGAAAAGGAATGATGGACAAATCGAAATAAAAAATCACCTTATGGTAAAACAATCGAGACCGGAATTCGCTAACCTATTCCTTTATCCGGCCCCTGAGGAAATCGTAAATGAATTATTAGAAGAAAACAATATTACTAATGAGCAGGCGCATTTATCACGAGTTATTCCATTGGCTGATGACATTACTGTTGAAGCCGATTCTGCCGGTCATACCGATGGAGGATCTGCATTCGCATTAATTCCTGTATTTATTCGATTACGCGAACAAGCTTATCAACGAAATAATCTATCGAAAAGGGTAAGAATTGGGGCTGCGGGGGGCATCGGTACTCCGGAAGCTGTTGCAGCCGCTTTTATATTGGGTGCGGACTATATTGTGACTGGGTCAATCAATCAATGTACTTCTGAAGCCGGTACAAGCGAAATCGTAAAAAGCATGTTGCAGGAGATGGAGGTTAATGACACGGATTATTGTCCTGCTGGAGATATGTTCGAGCATGGCTCTAAAGTTCAGGTAGTTAAAAGAGGAGTGTTATTTCCAGCACGCGCTAACAGACTTTTTGAATTGTACCGTCAATATAATTCGTTAGAGGAAATTGATGAAAAAATTATAAAGCAAATCGAAAGTCGATATTTTATGAAAAATCTTAAGGAAATATATCAGGAGTGCAAGAACTATTATCAGCCGGAGTATATCAAATTCGCCGAAAGCAATCCCAAACAGAAAATGGCGGCTATTTTTAAATGGTATTTCTGGAATGCTTCACATTTGGCATTGAAAGGAGAAAAAAACTATTCTGAAAATTTTCAGATATTTTGTGGCCCTGCATTAGGTGCGTTTAATCAATATGTTAAAAATACATATTTTGAAAATTGGGAAAATAGGCATGTCGATGAAATAGGAATAATGCTAATGGAAAAGGCTGCGGAACTTCTTTCTATGAAATTCATTGATTTTACTTCTAAATTGAATAATACGCTAAATTAAAAATTTAAAAATACCGAGTCAAAATAGTAAAGATTAATTATGTGATGAAATATCAAATATTGCTTAACGGAAAGGAAGAAGCCAATGTCAATTGTATGCGCAAAGGGGCTTATTAAATCATATATAACGGAAGCGGAAGAGGTCGTAGCCCTACGAGATGTTGATTTTGAGATTAACTCTGGTGATTTTATCATAATTAACGGACCGTCGGGAAGTGGAAAAACGACACTGCTCAACTTATTGTCCGGAATAGATCAACCGACCAATGGAGAACTTTTAATTAATAATTCTCCTATTGGAAAATTATCGGATAATGAAAGATCATTAATTCGATTATATAAAATTGGCCTTATATTCCAGTCGTTCGAGCTGATATCAACCCTGACTGCTGAGGAGAATATCGAATTCCCTTTATTGCTGCAAAAGATAAATCGGACTGAGATTAAGTCGAGGGTAAGCGAAATAATAAATAAGGTCGATTTGAGTCAGCAAGCAAAACGATTTCCCAATCAGTTGTCGGGAGGGCAAAAGCAGCGAGTTGCTATTGCAAGAGCGCTAGTGACAAAACCAGAAATAGTTCTTTCGGATGAACCCACAGCAAATCTCGATTCCAATACAGGTTTAAAAATCATTCAGTTGATGTTGACACTCAATCAAGTCTACAAAATTGCATTCGTCATTGTGACCCATGATTTGACGCTCAACAAATTCGCCAAAAAAATATATACAATAAAGGACGGCAGCCTATTTAATTAAAATGTTCGCTATTCATTCGCAGCCGCAAAAAAGCGATTATACATCAATGAAATAGGAAATATTGAATGGATTTTGTTGATTTGCTATAAGCACAAAAGGAGAAATATCAGATGCTAAAAGTTGCTTTCAGAAATGTAATGAGAAATCGACGACGGTCATTGTTGTGTCTGTTCATTATTATTGTTGGAGTATCGGTATTGGTGTTGGTAAATTGCTACATCCATGGAGCTTTCAGGGGCTTACGCAATATCGCGATATCGCAATATGGCAATTTACAAATAGCTAAACGGGAATACTGGAGCAATGATAATCAAAGACACCTATTATCTAAGGAAGAAAGCGATAAAATTAGAAAAATATTAATTAATAATAAAGACGTGATAAATATCTCTTCCGCTTTAAATATCAATGGAATCATAGGAAATGAAATTGTAAGTACTATAGTTTCTGGAAATGGAATCGAACCAGATCTCTACCGGACAAAGAATCTGACGGTTGTAACCGGGAACAATCTGACGGTGAAGGATACAAGCAAGGCTATTATCGGAAAAGGGGTTATGCAACGGCTCGGTGTTAAGGTAAACGATTGGGTGACACTCATGACTACAACCCTGGACGGTGCATATAATGCGGGAAATATTCAAATTGCGGGATCATATACAGTCGGCAATACAGATGCTGATAATGTTTATATTACTTTACCTATATGGTATGCACAAGTTCTTCTAAATACAAAAGGGATCGATAAATTTATTGTTCAATTATCTGATCAAAAACTGACGGAATCGTTTTGTCGATCGATAGCGAATGAATTTGAAAAGATGAAAATGGATATCGGAATTAAAAGTTGGATAGATCTTGCGACATATTATCATCAGGTTAAAAATCTGTACAGAGTACTCTTTATATTTATGTCAAGTTTAGTATTTATCCTAGTCTTAATAAGCATTTTGGAAATTATGTCAATGGCCTTTTATGAAAGAATGCATGAGATTGGAACAATTCGTGCAATTGGAATTAAAAAAGGCCAGGTACTTTCTATGTTGACGCTTGAATCGATAATTATCGGAATATTAGGGGGAATTATTGGACTATTTCTTGGAATTGGTGCCGCGGCGTTAATTAATAGCGGTCACTTTTCTTACACGGCTCCCGGGATGGCGCAAAAAGTCATGGTGAATCTTGAAATAGCGATGAAAAACACAGTCATTCCTTTTACGGTCGTAACTATTGCAACAATTATTTCCGCAATTTTTCCTGCAATACGAGCGTCTCGGCTAAATATCGTTGAAATATTACGTCATAAATAAAAATATGAGGGAGATAATATCTTATGGAAAGACAAAAGACATTAATTAATAGATGCTTCAAAATTGTAATTGCATTAGCTTTTTACACAGCATCAGCGGTTATTGGAGAAGAATCAAATCAAAATGTAAAACAACTTTTATCAAAATTCTTTAATAATCAGGGAATTGCCGGCAAAGGATCATTTGTCATGGATTTCAATGTCGTTTCAATTCAAGAAAACTCAAAATCGGAAGCAAAAATCAGAGTATTTTTTCTCAGCGGTTCAAAACAACTTGTTACTTATTTAGAGCCGGAAAGATTGAAGGACAACTATTATTTGGTTAATGACCATAACACATGGATGTATCAAACTGGTCTACAGCGACCACTCCGCATTTCTGCACAACAAAAGCTTTTCGGTCAAGCAGGTATTGCTGAAACAGCCGGAATTGATTATTGCAACGATTATAATATTAATGGCGTGATTGATTCCGCTGATCGCTATTATATTACGTTAAGTGCTAAGGATTCAAAAACCGCCTACCAACATGCAATGATTATTATGAGAAAAAGCGATAGCAAAATCGAAAAAATATTATTAAAAGCGGTTAACGGATCCCCACTAAAGGAATTAGCCTATAGTGATTACAAGCAATTAAATGGGCATGAAGTTGAACTGATGATGATAAGTAATCTTCAACAAGAAAAAGGAAAAAAAACAAGTATTGAATTCGCCCAAATCCAAAAAAAACCGCTCCCGATCGAAGCATTTGATCCACTGATGATGGGAAAATTCAAATTGGAATAATGAGATTTTGGAAAAAAATTAAAATACAATGATTACTTTAAATTTAAAAAATAGTATTCCATTGATTTCAACTTATCTTCTTTTATTCGCCTATTTGGCACAGGCAGATGATAATTCAAGCACTGTTGATATTAGCGGTGGGTATGAATATAACAATATAAGAACTAATTTGCCATTAATGATGGAAAATAGATTTAACAGAATTAATCATAATTTAATATACTCATTAGGGTATAGCCTCGGAACATTGAATGAATTAATGCGCTTCTCCATGCAAGGAGCAAATTATCAGGATAGCTCTGCGATGAACATATCTGAACTATCATTATCTGGTAAATTTAAAGAACTAGCCTATAAATTAGGGAAAACGAAATGGTTGTGGGGAAAAGGGTTTAGTTATATTCCAACTTGCCCTTTCAACAAAGATATTTATTATTGGGGAAGTGAGCTGACAATAGTTAAGTCAAAATTATTTCTTTCTACAGGTGCCGCTTCAAATTGGGGCACAAGTAACGATATAGCTTCTCTTTGGAATGTCCCGATATCGCATCCTGAAAAAAAATATACAATTTGGGGGCGAGGTGGAATAAACTGGGATGCCAGCGATTTATCATCGACGATTTCTGCAGAAAAAAAGGAAGATAGCACCTATTGGAATACAGGATTCGATTATTCGATAGATTTGCTCAATGGATTTGAATTGCACAGTGGGGTCAACATCAGTTTGCCCGATACTGTATTGACGTTTCTTCTCGGGGGACAATTCGGGTTCAATAACATAACATTCGTAATGGAATATTATCATAATGAAAACAATGACCAGATTATTACAGCAGTAAATAATAATGCTGACGTGCTTGGAACAATTCAGCTTGATGTCCAAGGAATATTTGATTTAAAAGACGGTGGAAAAATAGCTAAAATGATATTTAAATTTGTTAAAAGCAGACACACTGTCCCTGAAATTGATTTGGTGATCAATACCGGCCCCAGTAACTGCAAATTTCATAAGATACCTTATAATGCGATGAGCATTTTTAAAATTACATCAAAGTTTTAATGATATAAATAAGAAATAGGAGTATTTTCAAATGATACATGATGTTAAAATCGCAAAAAAGAAAATATTAATGTCATTTTTAATTATGTATTTTCTTGGGCCATTAATTTGGGGGTGGTGGATTGTATTTCGACTTAAGATATTTGCTCTTGATCAATTTTTACATTCAATTACTTCGCCTATAACATTATTACTTTTATGTAGTTTTTTTGCATACAATTTAAATAGATATTTTAATACGATCTCAAGTGTATACAAAAGGTCTGTTGTTGATGCATTAGAAATTAGAAAAAAGTTGCTATCTTTGTTCATATTGCACCAATTTTCAATTGTTTTATTCGGAATCGTAGCAACGCAAATTTGCATTTTCACTGAACTTTTTCCTCAACTTGGATTTTATCTACAAAAATCAAATACAAATTATTTGTCAATGGCTACTGCTGCGTTATCGGGAGGGGCACTTGTTTTACTTTTTTATGTGAATTTTAATAATATCTTGATCAAGGTTCTCAACGGCGTCTATAGTTATGCAATTAGTAAAGAAGATTGTTTAATATCAATAAAAAAACAATTAGGCTTATTTACTTTTATTCCGAGCAGTCTTGGTCTTATTCTACTTTATATTACCGGTATTTTTGGAACAATTAATGCTCTCAACGAGCCTAATTCAATGCTACTTGGAAATAAAATATTAAGTAATTTGATTGCAGTTAGTTTAACAGGTTCATTAGGAATGGGTATTTCAATACTTTGGGCGTTTAAAATATTAAAAAAGTAGAAACTGTTTTAATATTTAATTATCGGAGTAATAGTGTTTTATTATAAGGCGTTATATTATTCTTTAGTCAGTTTTCAAATTTAATATTTCCTCATTCTTGAAAAAGGCATAACGAATTTTCAGGATAAAAATACAAAAAATTACAATACTATTTTCCGGTCCATACGGTATCGCCGCTTCGCCTTAATCAAATACGATAATTGAAGGTTCTGGAGTGGGTAATTTGCCAAAAAAAGTGGTTGCTTTATTGTAAGCATCCGGTAAACCGCATATTATTATGATCGATTTCGGGAATGATATTTCTGTCCCAGTTATGTTTACTAAGGCCACATTTTGAGAGTAATAAAAAAAGATAGGGCAATGACCTCACCTTGTTCATGGTTTATGAAACAACCAGAAACTGGGGAAAAAAATATTAATCTATTTTGTTTTCCACATGCAGGCGGATCAGCAACCTTTTTTCGTACGTTCTTAGATTATAAGTCAGTTGGGATGACAATCGTTCCCATACAACTTCCTGGTCGAGGGATACGGGCAGGTGAAAACTGCATACTCAATTTCGCTTTTTTAACTGAATTGCTGGTAACTGAAATTAGACGATACGCCTCATCCCCTTTCGCTCTTTTCGGACACAGTATGGGTGCAGTATTATCATTTTCCATCGCCGAGCGCCTATGCTGCGAGGGTATTAATGCACGAGCGCTATTTTTATCGGCGAGTTGCCCGCCGCAATCGCTTCAGGCTGAACGTGCGGTATTTCAGCTTGGCGAAGATGAATTTATCCGCCATTTAAAGCAGCAAAACGGGCTACCGAGGGAAGTGGAAGAGGACAAGGAGCTATTAACGTTTTTTCTATCTATCATTCGATCCGATTATCGGTTGATAAGTTCCTATACAGACGACGGAGGCAGAATTATAAAATCTCCTATTATCGCATTTAGAGGCAGTGAAGATTTTACTGTAACTATCGAAGAAATGGAGGGCTGGCGTCAAAGAACGTATGACGATTTTAAAATTATAACAATTCAAGGTGGGCATTTCTTTTGTTATGAGAATGCTTCTCAAATAATCACTGTTATTTCATCGTGTTTAAAAGATATCAGGGCTACTAACCATGTATTACTGGAGCAGCCATATTTCAGCTGCGATTCTCCAGGCCGCATCGAGTGAGAGATTATTCTCACTACTTAAAATAAAAATTCTTTCAGTGTTATGTCCTAAGTGGAAAAATAGCTTTGTGCTTTTTCGTGTGTCGGAATGGGGTTTTAACTGTGTTTGAATGGCTTGTAAGTTATTGATTTGTATAAAGATAAAAAGCAATTTGACTGATTAAGAGTCAGTTGCTCTACCAACTGAGCTAATGGTGCGTAAGTTATTGTATTGAAATATGATACAAATTAGACTTAGTTTAGTTTATTAGGCTTATGAAATTGAATATATGATGTAATTGTGTAAAAATGAATGTTATTGTTTCGTAATTCAATTTCTTTTAGGCGGAAGTAAAAATAAAACCCGCGAATAAAAAGCGCAAGCAAAAGGAGAGTAAAAAACCGGAACTATTATTAAAACCATTATTCTTAAGTCAAGTAACTGTTTGTCGTCTACACAAAAAAAATCGGTTATGTATGAATATTAGTTATCAACCATTGTCCCAGGCCGCTTCGGGAGATGCGGCCGTCGATGCCCGCTTTCGCGACATGGCTTTCGAGTTCGACGCGCTTGAACCCCCGACGGATCGACATGCGTCCGTCGGCGAGAGTGAATCCGTTTCGCCAGAGAATGCCGCTCATGAGGGTGAATCCCATGTACCAGGCGATATGGCGTTCAAGATCGTGCACGACGAAACCATACCGGCAGCAGTCGCGCATGGCGCGAAGCGTCGCCGGGATGTCGGTATCGGGAAGATGATGGAAGAAATTATTGGAAAACGCGTAATCGACCTTGAGATTCATGCGGCTGAGGTTTCGTGCGTCGGCTTGAATGAAGCTGATCGACGGCTCCTCGCGGCATGCTTGACGCGCGTAGCTCAAAATGCGCGGGTCGTTGTCGAAGCAGAAGACCGAGCACTTGACCCCCAACCGGCGGCAGTGTCGGGCGAACCAGAGCCCCGTGTCGCATCCGCCCGCGGCGATGTCGAGGAAGCTTATTTCCCTTGCTCCACGTCGGCGCATATCGGCGAGTATGGTTTTACGCAACACCCGTCTCGTCCTCGAAATAAGGCGGTTGATTTTTACGAAATTCCTCAGCGTGGCGAAAAGCAGGCCTTCGTCGCACGCCGCGTCGTCCATGAGTTCAGGCGATACGGCGCGCCTTGAAAGGTCCGGTATCCAGTAGTCGAGGTTAAACGTCATCATGTATCTTTCATAATTGATACTATGCGCTTCACACTAAAAAACGATCCCGCCGTTCTTTCCCACCCCGGCGCCAAGCGCGATTATAACCGGCTATTGTTCGCCGAGGTGGCGCCTAAATATCACCGCATAACCCGGCTGATGTCCTTTTTCAGGGACGCGGCCTGGAAACGATTCCTTTTTTCCAACCTTCCGGCCGCGATCGGCGGGCCGGTCCTCGATATCGCCACGGGAACGGGAGACCTTCTTGCCCTGGCCGCGCGCCGATGGCCCGGCGCCATTCTTGTCGGATGCGATATAAGTTTCCCTATGATGTCCTTCGCCCGTTCCGGCAAAAATCTACTGAGTTGCCAGGACATGTCCCTGCTCGCCGTGCGCCCCGGTTCGATGGCGATAGTCACGGGCGGATACGCCCTGCGAAACGCCCCCGATATCCGCGCCGCGCTCATCGAAAGCTTTCGCGCGCTCAAACCCGGAGGAACCGCGGCCTTCCTCGATTTTTCGCGCTCGCCCTCGGCTGCCGGGTTTGCCGTGAGCTACTGGACGCTTCGCTTATGGGGCGGACTATGGGGCCTTTTAATGCACGGCAATCCGGCGGTGTACGCCTATATCGCCGAAAGCCTCCGCCTGTTTCCAAACCGCTTCGCGCTTGGCGCCATGCTGGTCGATATTGGATTCGTCAATATCGCCTTTCATCACAGAATGTTCGGACTGATCGACGTCATTATTGCTCGCAAAGCCGCCTAACCCTCTGCCCGCCCAAGGGCGGATAAGCAACTCTACGTCTGAATTATTTACGCGAAACGTATGCATAATTCAGACGGAGTTGCCGACCAACAAACCATAGATCGAAAGGCCCGCGCCGAAGCCCAGGACGCAGCAATGCCCTCCCGGCTCTATTCCTGCGTCAAGTATGCGCTCGAGCTCGAAGAGCACGGTCGGCGACGACATGTTTCCGTAGCGCTCAAGGATCGACCGCGATACGGCGAGGTGCGCATCCGTCAAACCGAGGCCCGCCTGCACCTCCGCGAGGATTTTCTCCCCGCCCGCGTGTATGGCCCAATGTCCAACGTCGGATACGGTTAATCCCCGCGCTTTAAGCATGGAACCGACGAACGAAGGCGCCATTTCGCCGATGATTTTCGGAAGCGCGGGCGAGAGCATATTGTGGAGTTGACCCCGTTTATAGACATATCGGATGTCGTTACGATGCGAGGGGGAAAAACGGCTCGCGTCCGCGATCAGGGCCGGACCGTTATGGCGGTTGGACACGATGGCCGCCGCGGCGCCGTCGCCGAAAATAGCGTTGGAAACAATCAAGCTTATGTTATCGCCCATCTGATACGTTGCGGAGCAGATTTCCACGGCGATCGCCAGGACGATGTTCCCGCCGTCTTCGCAATGTCTCCGCGCGATCTGCAGCCCGGGAAGCGCGCCGCCGCAACCCGCGCCAACGAGGTCGTAAAGCTTTATATCGGGAGAAAGCCCCAGGGGCTCGATAAGGTATGTGGCGATGCCTGGACAGATATAGCCTGTACAGGTATTGACCACCAGGCCGGTGACATCGCGCGCCGATACTCCCGCCCGTTCCATGGCCTTTCGCGCGGCGGCAACGGAGAGGTCCGTGGCCCATCGGGTGAAACGCTCCATGCGCGCGTCGGGGTCTTCATCCTTGAGCCGCACGATGTCGTTGATATCGTCCACGGCGATATGACGCGTGCGTATGCTCGGGTGCGACATGACCTTTCGCATGATTTCCATGCTGCGTGGTTTGAGCGTATCGCCATAATGTTTTTCAATAAGCAGGGCGGCCGATTGCTGGTCGATTTTCGTCGGCGGATTAGCGGTTGCCACCGCCGCTAAGCGCGCCCTATTTTCCAATGATTTTCGCATTTATACGTTTTCCTTTGCTTGGCATGCAATGTGCAGTGTATCTTATTATTCTGATTTCATGAGAAAAAATATATTTCCCCACCTTAAACTATTTAAAGACTCGCGGAGGTCGCATGACTTCAACAACGGTCAAGGAACGAGTTGATTCGATAGTCAAAGAAGTATTACGAGTAGATTCCGCAAAAATCGTGCCGTCGAGCCGCTTTAAGGAAGACCTGGGCGCGGATTCCCTCGATCTCGTCACTCTGATAATGGCTCTTGAAGAGGAATTCAAGGGCCCGATCTCCGATGAAGAAGCGACGGGCTTGAAAACCATCGGCGACGTGGTGGATTTCATCGAGAAAAAAGCCGCGTTGCAGATATCATGAGCCCGACGCGGGTCTTCGTTACCGGGATCGGCATCGCCGCGCCGACGGCGATAGGAACAGATCCGTTCTGGCGCGCCTGTCTCGACGGCATCGCCGCCGTCGCTCCCGTGCCCAGCCATTGGCTCGACTACTACAAGCCCTTTTCAACGCTCTGGGCGCCCTTGCCGGCGTTCGATTTCCAGGAATACAACGTCAATCGCATCGAGCGGATGCAAATCGATCCCGCCACGGTTCTGGGGCTTTGTTCCTGCAAACAGGCCATTGACAATGCAGGATTAACCCTTCGCGTGAAGGATGAAAAAAAGAACACTTATACGTTGGAAGGGCTTGACGCTTCCCGCTGCGGCGTATTTATCGGTACGGGAATGGCGGGAATCGCCAGTTTCGCGCTTAACCAGGCTTTCCATTGCTTTTCTCCCATAAAGGAGCGCCTTGGCGAAGATTCCCGCGCCGATAATCTTCTTCGCATGCCCACACGGTTCAACCCGTTCGCCGTGTCCCAAATCATGCCCAATGCCGCGGCGGCATCCATTGGCATCAAGTATTCGTTTACCGGACCCAACACCACGTTTACCAACGCGTGCGCCGCCGGGACCGTGGCGGTTGGAAACGGATTTCGCGCGATTCGCGCCGGGAGGTGCGACGTTGCGGTGACGGGGGGCGCTGAATACTTGGGTGATGAATTCGGCGGAGTGTTCAGGGGTTTCGATATAGCGAAAACACTGGTGCGCGATTGCGACGAACCGGAAAAAGCCAACCGTCCGTTCGACGCAAAACGATCGGGCTTCCTGTTCGCCGAAGGGGGAGCGGCGACGCTCATTTTGGAATCGAAGGAGCACGCCCTGCGCCGCGGCGCGAAACCCATCGCGGAAGTCGCCGCGTTCGCGGAATCGTTCGATGCCTATAGCATGATGGCGATCGACCCCACGGCGGGTTCGATCAAGGGCATGCTTTTGAAGGTGTTGGATGAGGCCGGGCTTGCGCCCGACCGGATTGATTATGTCAACGCCCACGCCACGGGCACGCAGCTCAACGACGAGATCGAGGCGCGGATCATCGACGATATTTTCGGCACAAGGCCCGCGATCAACGCCACGAAGTCGCTTACGGGCCACGCCATCGGCGCCTCGGGCGCCATTGAGGCGGCGGTAACCGCGCTTTCCATACGCGACCAGGCCGTGCATGCGTGCAAAAACCTCGAAACACCGGTGCGGGATCTCAACTTCGTGACGGTTGCCGGGCCGCGCGAAATCCGCGCTGCCCTTAAAAACTCCTTCGCTTTCGGCGGCCACAACGCCGCGCTCGTGCTTGTTCGTCCCTAGAACCAGTGCCCTCCCGAGGCAAGCCCTTCATCGAGGCGCGCCGCGAGGGCGAGGACATTTTCACGGTACCGGGGGTCGATGGTGACGGCTCTGCCGGCTGCCGCGCGGCAATATCCGCATTCGTCGCATTGCCGCGAACCGCAGCCGCGCGACCGCATTCCGTCGATAAATCCGTCGAGCGCGCGGTTGTCGATGTATACCGGTGCGTTGTTTCTATCGAAAAAATCGACCAGCGCTAGTTCCGCGTATTGTTTCATGAGCATTATTGCGCGCAATTTTACGTTCCACGGTCTGGCCATGATCGCGGCCATGCGGATCAACTGCATGCGTGATGCGCCCAAACCGCGTTTTACCTGCGCTACGGGCGCGGTCAGTTCGTAGAGGTTGCCGTCGAACGAACGTTGGGCGTACGCTTGCACGCGTTTAACGAGTAAATCGCCCGGGCAACCCCGTTCGACGATCTTGAACCAGGCATATCCAAGGTCCTCATAACAGCCGATGTCCTCCGGTCGTATCCATACCGCCTTGACGAGATTGACGGGGTCGGCAAGGCGGCGCTTCGAGCAGTTAAGGAAACAGTAATCGAGGCAGAAACCCTTGAGCGGATCTGCGCCGCGAGAGCCCTGCGACAGCATGTTCATATGGGTGAGCTCATACGCGCATCCGGGAAGGCAGCTCGCGTTCACCAGGAGCTCGAGGTCGCACTTCACGGAGCGGCGAATGGCGGCCAGACGGGGAAAATCGCGGTTGCACGCGATGGCGCTCACGCAAATGACGTCGGCGCCCAGTTCCTCCCATTGACGCGCCTTTTCCGCGTTGTCGACCACCGCGAATACGCCGACACGTGTTTTAAGCCGAGGATGCATTTTTTTAACTATTTGCAAAAGGTAGGGCGCCGATATCGTCACGCCGTCGGCCCCGGATTCGTCGATGCGGTCGAGCAGCGCGCGAATCTTATTCTGTCCGGCCCGTGTTTGTTCCAGCCCCGCAAGGTTTGCCGCGTTGATGAGGTAATTAAAGGCGATGCCGAGCTCGTGCGCCTCCCTTATGCTCGCTATGAGGCGTGACCGTGAGGCGTGCCTGAGCGTAAAGGCGGCTCGACCTCCGCCCACGCAATCGCGGTCGAGCCTGCCGTAGACTTCCTTAACACAGGGAAATTGCGCGAGACGGGCGATGATGCCCGGTTCAAAGGTAAACGCCACCGAAAGGTTCATACAGCGCGGCTCCATGGTAAAATATATTTTTATGTAATATAATCCCGGAACGGAAACAGGAGGTTGCGAAATCATGAATGAAATGGTTATATGTAAAGCATGCGGCTTCGTAATGGACAAGTCGAAACTCAAGGACAATTGCCCCGCGTGCGGGGTATCGGCGAAAATGTTCGAACCGTATGTTGAAAAAATATCCCCGAAACGCAAGCGGATACTATCCCTCGACCTTCATCCGATAGCGGTTCATTTTCCGCAGGCTTTCATTATTTCAATATTCGTCCTTTCACTCGTCACCCTTGCCGCGCACGGAACCTTCCAGGCCACGGTAGGCTCGGCCGTCGGCGTGCTCGGCTCGGCGTTACCCTTTGTAGTCATTGGCGCGCTGCTGACCGGTCTCATTGATGGAAAAGTTCGTTTCCGCCGTGTTACGACGCCGATCCTGAAGCAAAAAATTATCTTTGCCGCGCTGTTTTTCCTGTTTTCTTGCGGCATTTTCACGGTTGTGCTTTCGCGGCCCATGGCGTCTTCCGGGCCCATGATTTTCGTAACCCTGTTGAGCCTTCCCGCCCTGGTGTGCGCTTCTTTTTTAGGCAGTCTCGGATCAAGCATCCTTAACTCGAAATTTCCCGGATAAACGCGCCGGCCATCAGCAACGCAAAGATAAATCCCTGGAACAGATACATGACGAAGACGGGCTCGAAATACTTCCTGCCCCGTATAAATGCGGCATGGAAATAAAATACGAACAGGCAATTTGCTATAATCAACGCTGCTGATAAAACCGCGCCGGAAATGACGTGAAAGAGGGGAAACGCCAGTGCGCTGCCGGCCGTTGCCAATATCCAGATGAAAAACGTGATCCTGAAACGCTCCATGTTCATGGTAAAGGCAAGGGTTGGAATGCCGGCCTGTTTGTATTCCCTTCTGAATTTAAAAAGTAAAAGCAGGAAATGCGAGACCTGCCAGAGGTACATGAACAGGCAAACAACGATGAATCCGTCCGTTATATGTCCGCCCGCGGCACAATAACCGATCATGGGCGCAAGAGCGCCGACCAAGGCGCCGACGAGAACGGCGTAAGCGGTTTTACGCTTGAGCGGCGTATACAAACCATTATACAAAATCATGGTGAACGCCGCGAGGCCCGCGGCAACCGCTGTGGTCGTTAGAAAGAGCAGGAGCAGGCCTGCGCCCCCGATTACCATAACCACAAAAATCGCCTGGCATGAAGTAAACTGGCGCGATGGAAGCGGCCGGTTCCGCGTCCTTTCCATCAGGCAATCGACGTTTATTTCCTGCGATTGGTTGAGCGCCGATGCCGCGGCGGCGAGGAGGAACACGCCGACGAACGCCGATAGCGCCTGCCAAGTAAAGACGTGGCTGACGTAAACGAACCCGGCGAGCGCGGTCGCCGCGACCGCGAGCGAAAGCTTCCATCGTAAAAGCGCGGGGAGCGCCTTCCATTGCAATCGTCGCGGCTTCACTTGAGCGTTTTCAGGTATTTGATGATCTGCGTGATCTCCTCGTCGGAAACCGCGTCCCTGCCCGGCGGCATGGTGTTGGGGAAACCGTCTACGATGTCGGCGCCCGGGATGATGATCGACTTGTAAATGTAGGCCGAGTCCGCGACTACGGACCGGACCCCTCCGTCGGTCCTTACCGTGACCGAAGCGCCGAAGAGGCCCTTGAAGGTCGGTCCGACCATGGCGGCGCCTTCAATCGAATGACACGACATGCATCCGCGTTCGAAAAGCAGCCGCTCCCCGGCGGGCATGTTCTTCCACTCGGCTCCGGCAAACGAGATATTTTTTCCCGCCATCCACGCGTCGAACCGGTCCGGCGGCGCGACGATGAGTTTCGCGATCATGGCCGAGTGTTTTCGACCGCAGTACTGGGAACAGAGGATGTAATAGCTTCCGGGCGTTGTGGCGTTGAACCACACCTGGGTCTTAAGGCCCGGCACCGCATCTTGCTGAATGCGAAAGGCCGGAATGTAGAACCCGTGAATAACGTCGGCGGAGATGAGTTCGCATATGATGTTTCTTCCCAGCGGAACGATCAGATCGGGGCTCTTTTTCCCGTTGGCGTATTCGAACAGCCACGACCATTGCCGCGCATGCACTTTCACCACGATGGACCCAGCGGGCGCGGCGCGCAGAAAGCGGAAACCCGTGAGACCATAAATGAACATAGTGGTCACGAGAAGGGTCGGCACGATGACCCATATCGTTTCGAGCAAAGGGCTTCCCGGCAATTCCGACGGAAGAGGGTTGCGCGCTTGACGATAACGGACGAGAAAATACGCCATGAAAAAAACGATGAGGAACAATAAAAGCGCCGAAAGGGCGAGGATATAGATCAGAGCGCCGTCAACCACCCCTGTCGATGTCGCCGCCATGGCTTTCATTCCTTGCTACCGCGTAAAAACGTCCGAAAAGGTTCCCCCGATGAAGATCGCGAGCGCGATGACGGCAATGGGGATGACGAGCTTGATCACCACACGGTTCTCGTACCGAAGGTGCATGAAATACAACAGCACGAGCGTGGACTTGAACGCCGCGATCCCGAGACAGACGATGATGGTTACCTTGTGCAGGTTCATGCTCGCCGTCGCCACGGTCAAGGCGGTAAGCAGCATCAAAGCAGCCCATATCAGCGTATACATGCCTATACCCGCTTCGGTTTTGTTTTTGGTGGCGTTCATGACAATCCCTTTACCTCACCTCAACTCCCCGGCCTTCCCTTCAATACTTCGGCTCGGCTCAGTGCAGCGCTTCGCTCAGGGACCACAGCCACCCCTCTTCCCCTCTCCCAATGGGAGAGGGGAAGAGGGGCAGGGGTGAAGGGGTGAGGTTAATGACGCGAACCATTGCAACTACTTCAAAAATATTTTTATCCATTCAAAAAACCCGACGATCCTGCTTCCAGTTTACGTTATAAGATAGAAAAGGGGGAACAGGAAAATCCAGATGACGTCCACCAGATGCCAGAAAAGTCCCGCGTTTTCAAGCAGTATCGGATGGTCCGCGGTCACGCGGCCCCGCTTTATTCCTATAAACGCGAAGGAAAGCACGCCGGCCCCCGCTATAACGTGAAGGGCATGCAGCCCGGTCATCATGAAATAAAGCCCGAAGTACAACACCTCGCCCTTGGGGCGCGACAGAAGCGCCGCGGCATTGGGATAGAGGCCATGTTCGAACTTCGCGCTCCACTCGATGGCCTTGACCACAAGGAATGCGAAAGCGAAACCGATGGTAGCCAGGATAAAAAGCCCGGCCCTTTCCGGCAGGTTGCGCTGAAGCGAATGCACCGCGAGAACGACCGTAAAACTGCTCGTAATGAGAAAGGCGGTGTTGAGTGTGCCGAAAAAACGGGAAAGTTCCATTGACCCGGCATGGAAATCGGCGGGGTTTTTAAAACGGTACATGGAATACAAAAGAAAAAGCCCGCCGAAAAGCAGGATTTCGGTGGATATGAATAACCACATTCCGATCCTGCCGCCGGAACCCTTTTCAATGCCCGCGCTCATGTTTCCGCCTTTATGCCGGTAAAATCGTAGGGGCCGCGCGTAATGACGGGTATTTCCTCGAAATCCTCCGACGCGGGAGGCGAGGGCAGTGTCCATTCGAGCGTCGCGCCGCCCCAGGGATTGGCCGGAGCCTTCTTTCCCGTAAAGATGCCGCGAACGAAATTAGCCGCCATGAGAATGAGGCCCGACACCATGATGAACGATCCGATGTTCGCGACCTGGTGCAAGTCCGCGTATTGCGGCAGATATTCGGAATAACGCCTCGGCATGCCCTGCCAACCAAGGATGAACATCGGGAAATAGAAAATATTGAACCCTGCGAAGAGTATCAGCCAGGCCACGACCGACAAAGGCTTGTCGTACATTTTTCCGGTCATTTTGGGAAACCAATAGTGGAAGGCGGCGAACAGGCCGAACCCCATGCCGCCGAAAATGACATAGTGGAAATGGGCCACCACGAAATACGTGTTATGGAGATGCACGTTGGGGGAGAGCGCGCCGAGGAAGAGCCCGGTAAGCCCGCCGATGGAAAAAAGGAAAACGAACGAAAGCGCGTAGAGAAACGGCGGTTCCACCCGGATGGAGCCCTTGTACATGGTGGCGAGCCAGTTGAAAACCTTGATCGCGCTGGCACCGCCACCAGAAACGTCAACAGCGAGAATATGACTCCCGCCGTATCGCTCTGTCCGCTTATATACATATGGTGCCCCCACACAAGGGACCCCACACTGGCAATGGCGATGCTGGAAAAGGCGATCATCTTGTAACCGTAAATGTTCTTCCGCGAAAAAACCGGAAAAATATCGGAGATGACGCCCATCGCGGGAAGTATCATGATGTAAACAGCCGGATGGGAATAAATCCAGAAAAGGTGCTGGTAGAGGAGCGGGTCGCCGCCCTTTGACGGATCGAAAACACCGATGCCGAAAAGCCGCTCCATCACAACGAGCAGCATCGTGATGCCGATAATGGGGGTGGCGAGGATCTGTACCCACGCGGTGGCATAGAAGCCCCATACCGAGAGCGGCATTTTAAAAAAGCCCATACCCGGCGCGCGTAATTGATGGACGGTGGTCACGATGTTGATGCCGGTCAAAATCGACGACATGCCGAGGATGAAAACCGCGAAGACCGCGAGGGGAACGTTAACGGTTGTTTTAAGGCTGAAGGGCACGTAAAAAGTCCAGCCGGTATCGACCGCGCCGCCGCCGAAAAAAACCGAGACCAGCGCGAGAAGCGCGCCGGTAATGTAAAGATACCAGGTGAAAAGGTTGAGCTTGGGGAATATCATGTCGCGGCCGCCGATGAGTATGGGAAGAAAAAAGTTGCCGAAAATGGTGGGTACGGCCGGGATCACCACGAGGAATATCTGAATGATCCCGTGGAGCGTGAACATCGCGTTGTACCGCTGCGCCGTCATGATCGGATGCCCTGGAATCATGTTGATTCGCATCAGCACGCCGATAAAAACCGCGATGAAGAAAAAGGTGATGACGGAACACAGATAGAGAATGCCGATGCGTTTGTGGTCCGTGGCGAGGAGCCAGCCGAGAATGCCCGGATATTTTCCTTTGTCGGAGAAGTAGGGAGTGTATTCCCCGTTAACGACCGTATGCTCCGCCATCACCGGTTTCCCTTCGACCTGCGTTTTCTTCCGGAAAGAACCAAATAGAGGATGAACAATCCGACAAGGGAAAATACCGCTGTGGCGCTTACGCGGAGAATGTTGAAGACGAAACGGTGGCTTTTCGGATCGTAACTGAAACAGGCGCGAAGGACCCTGGCGACGGTGGGTTGAACGAGGCCTTTTGACGCCTGCATAAGGGAAAGGGAGATGTCCATGGGAAGATAGTCGGTACCCAGAATGTAACGCGTTATTTTTCCCTCGGGCGACAGGATGATGATGCCGAGGGGGTGGTCGAACTCGTTTCCTTTTTTGACATAATGAAAACCGACGGCGTCGGTCAATTTCCGTATGTTTTCCGCGGTGCCCGTGAGAAAACGCCACCGGTTTTGGGGATAGCGGCCATGCATCGATTCGAAAGCGATGTTTTTTTCCTTCATGGCGTCGGCGGGAGTTTCATGGTCGTCGAAGGAAACGCACAAAACGTTCGGCGCCGAAGCCGGTTTGTCGGAATAGGTTCCCACGACGTTTGCGATGCTCATAAGAAGAGTGCCGCATGCGTCTGAGCATGAATAATAGAGAATGGAGAGAATGGTGGGCCCTTTGATAACGTCACGCAGGCTCACGGAATCGCCGGTTTCGGTTATGAAGCGGCAATCGAGGGGTATTTGAGCGCCGGGCTTTTCCTCCATACCCATACCGCCCGCATCGGCAGTCGGAGTGGAGGCGATGGAGGCGCCGGATTCCATTACGGCTTGATTGACCGTGGCAACGGAATGACTATGCCCGGCGTGGGCGAACGAAGGACATTTGTTCGCCGAAATGCCAAAGGCAAAAAATAACGCGAAGACGAAACGAACGGCGCTGTTATGGTTAAGCAAGCTCATACGTTTTTATCTCGCCTTGCTTGTGTCATGTAAAACACCCGAACGCGCCGTGTCCGTTTTTGATGCCGTTTTCTTGACGCCTCCCTCCCGCGAAAGGCTATCGGTCGGTCTTGCAGTGGTAACGGCGGCGGCCGGTTTTAGCGCCTTCAAGGTAAGCCCGCGGCCGTAAACAATCCCGGAACCGAAATATCCAAGCCCGATCATCGCGAAAAAAGCCGTGACATAGAGAATGGTCATGGTCATGGTATGCAGTTTAATCTCGCTCCCCAAAATGATTCCCGCGCCAAGTACGATAAGCGCCACCGATGCGAGCGCCATTTTGATCTTGATGGGGGTAAAAAGCGTGGCATGGTAGAAATGTATCCAGTCCATAACGCCAAGCAGAATCGTAGGAAACGCAAAAATGAACGCGAGTATCGAGGCATGTCGCGCCGTAAGAACGAGGTTTTTCCTTTTGAAAACGATTGCGGTGAGGAAAAAAATCAATGCGCCGACCACCAGGCCTATGGGCATATGCGTAATAGGCGAATGGAGCGGTTCCTTGAAACCAAGTCGCGCCAACAACACATAGAGATCATCGATCATGAATACGTTCCCGAAGTGATGGGTTGAAGAAAATAACGGTTAAGAGAAAAAAATATACTTCGCATGGCAAAAAACAAAGAGGGAGGATGGAAACTTTGTTTCATGGAAGTCTTGTCCCGCCTCAATGCAATGACGCATGACGGAGCGCTCCGTGTAATTTGTAAGGTTCGTAAAAAACGGCCGTGGTATTCCCGGCTGTTTTCTCAGCCGGGCTGAGTAGTTTTTTGCTCTCCTATCGTAAGGACCGATCCTTCAAGCTTCGTCGGGAAAGCCGGAAGGTCTTTCTTCGCCGGTCCACGGGTGACTTTCCCGTTCATGTCGAATGTTGACTTGTGACAGTGGCAGGTGATGACATTATTTTCCGGAAGGGCGACTTCGCACCCCCAGTGCGTGCATTTGGAGGAAAATGCCGCGTACTCGGTTTCCGATATTCTCGTCACAATGATCGGTTTTTTCGGATCAAGCGGGTTGGGAATTTTTTTCGCGCCCCCGACCTTGGTGAGTTCGACATTCGATGCGTCCGTCAGATTAAGCGAGATGGGTTCCATCGTGACTGGAACGGATTTACCGCCGGCGGACAATCGCGTAACGATCATCGGGCCGATGACCGCGGCGGCGATCGCGCTTTTCCCGGCGCTTACCATGAATTCACGGCGTGAAAATGATTCTTTCCTCATACGATAACCCCTTGTGAAATGAGTGAAAAAAAATGTACAATAATATGGGAAAGATGATGCAAATAACATGCCGCTGTTTTTATTAAATTATTCGCTATTTTGAAGAAATTTAAAAAGTTTTTTTCATAATTGAGAAAGGCAAATATTGCTTCTCTATAATCGTATTTGATTAAAGGGGTCTGCGAGATCGTTCATAATTCATTATTAAAGCGGCGATATGGAATTGGTACCGAAAGCTATCGTGGTCTGAAATACCGTTTTGTCAAAGAATCCGAAAGAATCCGATGGTTTTCCCAAAGTAGAAGATGTTTTTATGGCATGGTTATTGCATCTTTTAATAAACATTTAAAATTAAAATAAATGGAAATAATTCCTTAAATAAACGAAAGGATTTTTCATGTCTGCTATAGCGGTTAAGCCCGGAATCAGAGTCACGTCGGATTTTTCATCGGAAGGGTCCGGTGATTATATATCAAGGTTATCACGTATAATTAACGCAGCTTTTCAACGGACGTTGGCCGCCGAGGAATTCCTTGAAAAGCGGGCTCTTAAGAGCGCCTCCGCCATTAACCGGTCTTATTTACTCCTTTTATCGGAGAAAAAGGCCGCTCAGCGCGTCGTCATAGACAAAATCAGTAAAAATTTCGGGGCCGGGGATTCCAATCCGAGAAATACCGACATAGGGCGGGAGGAATCTACGGAGCCGTATGATGAAGATGGCCTTCACCGCGTTTTTGAAACGGTGTATGAAAAAACAATCGATGAACTTGATTTTTATATAAATTTTCTATTGATTGAACATCACCCCATCGTATCTTCGCTTTTATTGACATTGGTTAATTTATCGAAGGATTTTTTATTTGAAGTTAAAATCCGGTATCTTGAACATCAATCAAAAATCCTTACTGTTGAAGATTCCGATATCCGGGGGTATTATAGCGCGATGGAAAGCATTTACAATTAATAGGAGAACCTCCGCGTTTCCGGCTATTTCGTCATATCAACGATTCCGACGACATTACCCTCACTGTCGGCAACGCGCGCATAGGAACCATTGGGAATCGGTTGTTTCGGCGTCACGACTTTTCCTCCCGAAATCTTTATTTTAGCGATTGTCGCATCGATCGAATCAACGGCGATGACCACGACCGGCGAAGAGGCTTCAACGGAGCGTTGAAACATCCCGCCGTTGATCGCGCCCTTTTCGGTCACCATGTTGTCCTTATTGGTTTCCGCGGCATGTATAATCGCGTAGTCCATGCCCGGAATTTCGTTTATTTTCCATCCGAAAATATTCGAATAGAATTTGAAGGCGCGCTCTTTATTTTCAAATGGAATTTCGAAATGTACGACTTTATCCATAAACTCCTCCCTTTCATGAGTGGTTTCGGAAAGATTCCTTTATGCCTATTTTAATTTTTGCAAGTTCCATGCCAACGAATAAGAGAGAGAGGCTATTCGCATCACATCCGTCGCGAACTTACTTCCGCTTATTTATGGCGACAAACTCGCGCTTTAATTCATCCGATAGTTCCCGACCGCTTTTAATGATGCGCCGCGCGTCTTCAACCTTGTCCCAGATATTGCAAAGCATTATACCGCGGACCTTATTGCCGTCAAGATAATAAACAATGCCCGTATCATTCTCTAATTGCCAATCGGCTTTCGTCATCAGTCGCGCGTCGATCTCGCCCACGGCTTCGTATCCGAAATTGAACAGGTCCGAAAAGAAGTAGGGCATATGGGTGTAGGGTTCGCGGGCGCCGGCCATGTTCCGCCCCGCTTGCAGTCCCTGCGCCCGCGCGTTGTCCCAATGCTCGATTCGCGCCATTTTATTAAGCGCTTGATAGGGAAAGAACGCCACATCGCCCGCCGCGTAAATACCGGGAATGGACGTTTCAAGCAGTTCATTGACAGTAACGCCGTTTTCCATGCGCAAACCCGCGTCGCGGGCGACGTCGATTTCCGGATCGATCCCCAGTCCCGCTATGACCATGTCCGCCATGATTACCTCCCTGTTACCGGTAGAGATTTTATAGGAATTGTTCGCCTTCTCAATGGTCTGTGGTTTGTCATGCGCGACAATCCTGATCCCGCGACGACGGAACTCGTTGCCTATGGCGAGTCCTAGCGAAGCCGGAAAGATGTTCGAACATGGATACTCCCCCGGGAAAATCATGGTTGCCTTTATACCTTGTAGGGTAAGGGCCGCGGATATTTCGGACCCAATGAATCCTCCGCCGATCACCAACGCGGTTTTGCACTCCGTTGTCCGGGATTTGAGATTTAGGTAATCGTCAAAAGTGCGGAAATAATCGATTTCATCGAGGTCCGCGCCGGGGATAGAAAGTCTACGGGGCTTTCCGCCGGTCGCAAGCAGCAATTTTTGAAAACCATATTCCTTGCCGTTTCCGAAAAAAATCTTTTTGTCTTTGGCATTAACACCGGTAACCTGTATTCCCAAGTCAAGCGAAACGTCGTTTATTTCATAATATGACTTATCTTTAATGAAAATATCCGCAAGCTTTTTTTTCCCGGTCCAAAGCTGTTTGGAAAGAGGCGGACGGTGGTATGGCAGATGCTTTTCGCTTCCGATGAGAAGGATTGAACCTTGTTTATCAATAGCGCGAATTCCTTCGATGGCGGAAGCTCCGGCAAGGCCGCCGCCGACAATAATGTAGGAATAATTCATAACTTTTCCTTTGGTGGTTTATTATTGCACCGTAGTATGCATGATGGGAACGCTTATTATAATATTTCCAATTCAAAAACCTCCGGACATGTTTGCGCGCATAATTCACAACCGATACCAGTGACTTCGTTAACGAAGGCTTTCATACCCGGGTCCTTTCCATTAGGCTATGTTTCAGGGTGACGAATCGTCATAATCAACCTTGTCTTTTATAACCCTCAATAATCATGCCAGTGTCGGATGCCTTAATATTTTAATTTCGGATTTTCATGAATAGGAATTCAATTCTCAAATATGCGAAAAACATTTCGAGATTAGGAACTTTATATGGCCGTGGTTGTTTACTGGACCTATTTCACCATCAGTGGCATGGTCTTTGCATTTATGCAAACTCAAACAAACAAAAAGGATATATCCGGAATGCCATGATGAATGGAAAAAAATATGAGCCTTTCCCTTGAGGATGTCCGAACGAATGCTAAAGAAAAGCTGAAGGGCGTGTGCATGGTATACCGTGATTGCGACGGCGACCCTTCGCGGTTCTGCCAGGGAAGCCATTACGGCAGGCCGCTTGGAATCGGCGGTATCGGCAGCGGGGCGTCCTTCCATAATAACTGGCTTGCCTTGCGCCGAATTAATATTCGCATGAAGTTGATAGAAGCGCGGGAGGAACCGGATACGGCATTCGATTTTTTCGGCGAAAAACTATCAATGCCGATCATGGCCGCGCCGGTTTCCGGGGTTGGTTCGTTCGGCGGGGAAGAGGTTATTACCGAGGCGCGGTTTTGCGACGCGGTTGTATTAGGATGTAAAGACTCAGGAACTGTGGGATGGCGGGGCGATACGTATACCTATGATTTCGGCGTTACACCGGGTATCGATGCGATAGCGAAGGCGGGCGGGTGTGGCGTTTTAATCGTTAAACCCCGTTCGCAAGACGATATTATAAGGTTCTTTGAAATGGCGGCCGAGGCAAAGGCTATGGCGGTTGGGGTTGATATTGACGGGTGCGCATCATATATGATGAATACGCATGGCAAACCCGTGTTCCGCAAAAGCCGCAAGGAACTGGCGCAACTCGCCCGGTCGACGTCGCTGCCGTTCATCGTCAAGGGGATCATGTGTATGGAGGACGCGCTCGAAGCGGCGGAGGCGGGAGCGAAGGCTATAGTGGTTTCCAACCATGGGGGGCGCGTGCTTGACCATACGCCTGGAACCGCGGACATACTTCCCGGCGTAGCGCGGGCCTTGTCGGGCGGTTCGGTCATGCTGCTAGCCGATGGAGGAATTAGAACCGGCTACGATGCGCTGAAAATGCTTGCGTTAGGTGCCCATGGCGTGTTGGTCGGCCGGGATATCGTGCGGGCGGCCGTGGGAGCTGAAAGAGAGGGCGTGAAGATACACATGGAATATATGCGAAGCACGCTCGCTAAGGCGATGTTATCGGCGGGGGTTTCCAGTTTGAACCAAATTAAACCCGAATGCGTTATGATCGGCCGATCAGCCGAAAGGCCGATGCCGCAAGTATTGTAGGTAACTATGAATAGGACTTTTTAAAAATGAGAAAAACACGTATTGAACACGATACCATGGGTGAAGTGGAAGTGCCTTCGGAGAGATACTACGGGGCGCAGACCGCTAGGTCCCTGGCGTTGTTCGATATCGGTTCCGAAACCATTCCATGGGAAGTGATAGAGGCATGCGCGGTCATTAAAAAAGCCGCCGCCGAAGTGAACCGGGAGTTAGGTCTGCTTGATAATGATGTCGCCGAACTGATCCGGGAGGCAGCCGAGTCGATTTTACGCGGGGAACTCGACGCGGAGTTTCCGCTGCATGTATGGCAAACCGGCAGCGGCACGCATACAAACATGAACGTCAACGAAGTCATTGCCAACCGGGCGAACGAAAAGGCGGGAACCGGACGAGGCGCCAACTCGCCCGTGCACTCCAACGATCACGTCAACATGTCGCAATCGTCAAACGACGCGTTCCCGGCCGCCATGCATATCGCCGCGGTCGCGGCGATCCGTCGGTTGTTGCCGTCGCTTACGCTTCTTCGCGACAGCCTCGACGCCAGGAGGGGGGCGTTTGAAGGGATTGTGAAAATCGGGCGCACGCACCTTATGGACGCGGTGCCGCTCACGCTGGGCCAGGAATTTTCGGGGTATGTGGCGCAGATTAATTACGGCCTCGGACGCGTGGAACGTTGCCTGCCGTCGCTTTTCCGCCTCGCCCTCGGCGGAACGGCCATAGGCACGGGGCTTAACGCGCCTCCGGAGTTTGGTGACCGGATCGCCGCCCGGATCGCCGAAATCACCGGCGAGCCTTTCGTCAGTGCGGAAAATAAATTCGAGGCCATCGCCGCGCATGACGCGATCGTGGAGACCAGCGCGGCGCTGACCACGCTCGCCGCGTCACTCATGAAAATAGGTAATGACATTCGTCTGCTCGCCTCTGGACCTCGTTGCGGCATTGGGGAACTTACGCTACCGGCAAACCAGCCCGGCAGCTCGATCATGCCTGGAAAAGTTAATCCCGCCCACTGCGAAATGTTGACCATGATCGCGGCCCAGGTTATGGGCAACAACACCACCATCATCATCGCGGGCGCGTCGGGCATTCTGGAACTAAATGTTTACAAACCAGTACTCATTCACAATCTTCTGCAATCGGCGCGGTTGCTTACCGACGGGTGCCGGAGTTTCGCGGTCAACTGCGTCGAAGGAATCGAGCCGAACCTGGAAGCGATCAAGGAACATGTCGACAAGTCGCTTATGTTGGTCACCGCACTGAGCCCCCGGTTGGGCTACGAGACGGCCGCGCGCATCGCGAAAAAAGCGTTTGACGAACATCGTACGCTCAAAGAGGCGACCCTGGCCCTTGGCGTCTTGAGCGAAAGGGAATTCGATCAAATCGTCGTTCCATCAAAAATGACCGGGCCGTGGGACGCTACAAAGCTTTCGTCAATCATCGTGTCAGGAAAAACCGAAAAAAAAACAAAAGGAAAAAAAAATCATGAATGACACGATAGCGGAAAAGCTGTTAAAAAAACACCTGGTGGAGGGTTCCTTGTCGGAGGGCGATGAAATCGGGATCAGGATCGATCAAACGCTCACGCAAGACGCCACGGGAACCATGGTGTATCTGGAATTCGAATCCATGGGACTTAAACGGGTCGTTCCAAAGATAGCGGTCAGTTATGTGGACCATAACATTATCCAAACCGACAGTCGAAACGCCGATGACCATCAATTTCTCCAATCGTGCGCGTCAAAGTACGGCGTGATTTACGCCCCGCCCGGCGTAGGCGTTTCCCACCATGTGCACCGCGAACGTTTCGGCGCGCCTGGGCAAACGCTGTTGGGATCCGATAGTCATACTACCACGGGAGGAAGCCTGGGCATGCTGGCCATAGGCGCGGGAGGCGTTGAGATCGCACTGGCAATGGCCGGCAAGCCCTATTATCTGCAAACACCCCGGATCTGGGGCATCCGTCTTGATGGCGCGCTACAGCCCATGGTTTCGGGAAAGGATGTGATCCTGGAACTGCTTCGACGTTTCACCTGTAAGGCCGGCGTGGGAAAAATTGCCGAGTTTTACGGACCCGGCGTAAGGAACATCGATATGGACGGTCGCTCCACCATCGCCAACATGGCGGTTGACATGGGTTTCACCGCCGCGTTGTTTCCATCCGACGAAGTGACGCGGGACTTCCTCAGGCGCAGTGGTCGGGAGGGCGACTGGATGGAAATAACCGGAGGTGCGCATCCGAGCTTCGACGAACACACGGATCTCGATATTTCGAAAATAGAACCGCTCGTGGCTTGCCCGTCAAACCCCGACAATGTCGCGCCGGCGGCGGAGCTTGGCAATGTGGAAGTGCGGCAGGTCATTATCGGATCGTCATGCAACGGCGGGTACCGCGACCTCATGGTCGCGGCGAAAATCGTGGAAGGAAAGCTGCGCAAGCCCACGGTGAGTTTTGAAATAAATCCCGGTAGCCTTCAGACGCTTGAATCGGTGTTGAACATGGGAGGGCTTAAAATGTTCGTCGAATCGGGCGCGCGTATTCACCAGCCCGGCTGCCTCGGCTGCATCGGCATGGGACAGGCCCCGGCCACAGGAACGGTTTCGCTTCGGACGTTCCCGCGTAATTTCAAGGGACGCAGCGGCGCCAAGGAAGATCGGGTGTATCTGTGCTCGCCGGAAACTGCGGCGGTCTCAGCGCTCACCGGCCGTATCACCGACCCGCGAACCTTCGGGCCCGCGCCCGTTATACAGTATCCGGAGCGGTTTTCGTACCGCGATGACTGGTTTGTCAAGCCAGCGGAAAACGGCGACGCTGTGGAAATCGTCAGAGGGCCGAATATCAGGCCGTTTCCCAAATTCGGGCCTTTAGACGACGCAATTGAGGCGGAGGTGCTTATCAAGGTCGGCGACAATGTAAGCACCGACTCCATAATGCCTGCGGGCAACCGCGTACTGCCTTTCCGCAGCAATATACCGGCGATCAGCGAATTCGTTTTCGAGGCGATCGACAACCGTTTTGCCGAGCGGGCGCGGAAGAAGAGCATGGGGATCGTGGTGGGCGGGAGTAACTACGGACAGGGTTCGTCACGCGAACACGCTGCGCTTGCGCCGCGTTTCCTGGGCGTGCGGGTCAAAATAGTCAAGAGTTTCGCGCGAATCCATAAGGCCAACTTGGTCAACTTCGGCATCATCCCGCTAGAATTCGTCATGCCCGGCGACTATGACGGGATTTTGCAGAGTGATATCCTGCATATGACGAACCTTCGGGCTCAGGTCGCCTCCGGGCGGACCGAAATAGCCGTGCAGGCCGGCTCCCGCGTGATAATAACGCGGCTCGATATCTCGCCGCGTCAACGTGGCATCCTCATTGCCGGAGGGATACTTAATGTGTAAAGGAACGCTCCATGATCCGCGAATTTGACACGGTCATCGTCGGGGCGGGCGGCGCCGGCCTATATGCCGCGCTTGAGGTGGCGACCGCGCCCAACACGCCGCGAACGGCCGTGGTATCGAAACTCTTTCCCATGCGAAGCCATACCGGGGCCGCCCAGGGAGGTATCGGCGCCGCCTTGGGCAATGTGGAGGAGGACAAACCCGAATGGCATGCATTCGATACCGTCAAGGGCGGTGATTATTTGGTGGACCAGCGCGCGGCAATCCTTCTCGCCGAGGACGCGGTGCGTGCGGTCTATGACCTGGAACATCGCGGCCTTCCGTTCAACCGAACCGCCCAGGGACGTATCGACCAGCGGCGCTTCGGCGGACACACGAGGAACTTCGGCGAGGCGCCGGCGTTCCGTTCGTGCTACTCGGCGGATCGCACCGGCCATATGATCCTTCAAACGCTCTATCAACAGTGCATCCGCAGCAACGTGGCCTTTTTCAACGAGTTTTACCTCGTTGACATTCTCCTCGACTCCAGGCGATGCTCCGGCATCGTGGCATACGAGATGGCCACTGGCGAACTCCACGTTTTTCACGCATCCGCGGTGCTCATCGCGACCGGCGGATTCGGACGAATGTTTCGAACGACCTCCAACGCCCACTCCAATACCGGCGACGGCCCCGCCGTGCTCGCGCGACGGGGCGTCCCTCTTCAGGATATGGAATTTTTCCAATTCCACCCGACCGGCATACGCGGAATGGGCATATTGATCTCAGAGGCGGTACGCGGTGAAGGCGGAATATTGCGTAACCGCGGCAACGAACGGTTCATGGAACGCTACGCGCCGGGCCTTTTGGACCTCGCGCCGCGCGATATGATAGCGCGGGCGATCGTGGAGGAGATCCGCGCGGGACGGGGAATCACCGGCACGGGAGACGGCGCCGATTACGTGCATCTTGACGCAACGGGTTTGGGGCGGGAAACGGTGGAAAAGAAATTGCCCGATATCGCCGATTTCTGTAAAACATATCAGGGCATTGATCCGGTTCAAAGTCCCATTCCCGTGCAACCGACGGCCCACTATGCGATGGGCGGCATCCCGACCGATCTTGATTGCCGCGTGCTGGCCGACGGCGAGGGAAACGTTTACGAAGGGCTTTACGCGGCGGGCGAGGCGGCGTGCGTATCGGTGCATGGAGCGAACCGCCTCGGCACGAACAGCCTGGTGGACCTTGTCGTATTCGGCAGACGCGCCGGTCAACATATGGCGGAATTCTGCTCGGGCGCCGACCGGGCCGGTCTCGCGCCGCATAGCGACCGCCGGTCGCACGAGGACATCTGCCGGCTCATGAAGCCCGGCCGCAAAACGTCCGTGCGTTCGATACGCGACAAAGTCCAAGCCGTCATGATGGAGTCGGTCGGTATTTTTCGCACCGCGTCGGGCATTCGAAAAGCGATTGCCGATCTTCGAGTGCTTGAATCCGAGTGGCAAAGCGTGCGGGTAAACGACCGCAACCGAATGTTCAACACGGAGCTTATGGAGGCGCTCGAACAAAAGAACCTGCTTGATATCGCGCGAATTACGGCAGAATGCGCGCTCAGGCGGGAGGAGTCTCGGGGAGCGCATGCGCGCGAGGATTTCCCCCTGCGCAACGACGAACGTTTTCTTCATCATTCGCTGGCATGGTTTGATGAAGGCGGCATACGGACGGCGACGCGGCCGGTCGACCTATCGCGGTGGCAACCAATGCCGAGGAAATATTAGTCCCTTTTGGTTTTTGAACGACTTTTTATTGGCGTTCAAAATCTGAGAGGGGCTTAGCCCTTAGACAAGTTAAAAAGGATCCCATGAAACTTACCTTCATCATTCAACGATACAATCCCGAGGTCGACAGGCAACCGCACCATGAACGCTACGAGATCGAGGCCGAACCGAATGAGCGCGTACTCGAAGTACTCCTGCGAATCAAGGATACGCTCGATCGGTCACTATCGATACGGCGGAGCTGCGGGCACGGCGTCTGCGGATCCGACGCCATGCTCATCAACGGCGTGGAACGGCTGGCGTGCAAAACTCTTATCAAGAACGTTGTTGAAATCGAGGGGGCGGTCGTACTGATTACGCCTCTTCGCTCAATGCCGATCCAGCGGGATCTGTATGTGGACCAGGAACGTTTCTTTAAAAAATATCGCGCCGTAAAACCCTTTTTCATTGCAGCCGGTCTTGCTCCGGAAAAGGAATTCGTCCAAAGCCCCGATTCGCGGTCAGCCTTCGACGACCCCACCAAATGCATCCTCTGCGCGGCGTGTTACTCGGCATGTCCGGTGGTCGCCGGGAAGCGCCCCGATTTCGCCGGTCCCGCGGCTATCATCAATGCAGCTCGGTTCATACTCGACAGCAGGGATCAAGGCCCCGAGCAACGCATGGAGGCTCTTGACAATAACGATGGCGTGTGGGGGTGTGAAAACCATTTCGACTGCACGCGGGTATGCCCGCGCGGCATTAAAGTGACCAAGGCGATAAACCAGACCAAGCGTTCAATCACTTTGTATAAAAGTGGAAAGGGCCGCGATGAAATTGTTTGAATACGAGGGACGCGAACTGTTCATGCGGTACGGCATCGTCGTCCCGCGCGGGATGACGGTAACCGACGCCGATGAGGCCGCTCAGGCCGTGAAGTTGCTGGGCGGCGCGGGCGTCATTAAGGCCCAGACGCTTTCCGGAAGCCGCGGCAAGGCCGGGGTCGTTCGAATGGTTCATGGCGCCGATGAAGCGCGAGCCGCGGCGCGGGCGCTTCTATCCATGACGATCGCCGGGTGCGGCGTGGAAAAACTCCTGGTGGAGGAACTGCTCGATATAGAGCAGGAAGCCTATCTCAGCCTCATGGTCGACCGTTCGATTCCCGGCATTCGCTGTATCGCGAGCGCCTTGGGAGGGGAGGACATCGAACGCATCGCTTTGCGATCGCCCTCGCCGGTACATAGTGTCGCGCTGGAGCGCGGAGATGGGCCTGAGTGGGAGGCGTGCTCATCGATGCTTGACAACGCGCTTGGTCCGGAGATGGCTCGAAAGGCCCTGTCCATGGCGGGCTGTCTTTACCGGCTTTGCATTGAAAACGATTGCCTGCTCGCCGAAATAAATCCGTTGGCGCGAACTCACGACGGGTCGGTGGTCGCGGCCGACGCGAAAGTGACTGCCGATGACAACGCCCTCTGGCGTCACGAGAAACTGCGGGAGTTTCGTGATAGGGAAGAGACCGGCGCCGACGAAGCGGCGGCGCGCGCTGCGGGACTGAGTTTCGTGGCGCTTGAGGGAACCATCGGATGCATCGTCAATGGAGCGGGGCTCGCCATGGCGACCATGGATACAATAAAGCTCATGGGAGGGGAACCGGCAAATTTTCTTGACGTTGGGGGAAGCTCGAATCCGGATAAAATCATGGCGGCGCTCCAAATTCTCTTACGTACAACGCGTATCCGCGTCATTCTGATAAACATTTTTGGCGGCATCACGCGTTGCGATGATATCGCGGAAGGCATACTCATGGCGCGCCGCCGGCTCGCCATGACGGTTCCCATGGTCATACGGCTCATTGGCACCAACGAAGAGGCCGGGCGAGCGCTTCTTGAAGGCGAAGGATTAAAAATAGTCACCGACATGACTGAGGCCGTGAACGAGGCGGTGGTCGCCGACAGGCGTTTTTCGGGAGATATGCGATGAGCATATTGATCGACGAACATACGCGAGTCGTCGTCCAGGGAATTACGGGCCGCGACGGATCGTTTCACGCCGCGCGTATGCTCGATTACGGGACGAAAATAGTCGCGGGCGTAACTCCGGGAAAGGGGGGGCGGGAAATTCACGGAGTGCCGGTCTTTAACGGGGTGGCTGAAGCGGTGGAAAAAACCGGCGCCGACTGTTCAATCGTTTTCGTTCCGGCGCGCTTCGCGCCAAGCGCTGTTCGGGAGGCGATCGCCGGTGGCGTTCGCTGTATCGTCTGTATCACTGAAGGAATTCCCGTGCTTGACACGATAGGATTATGCCATGAGGCGCGTCATCATGGCGTACGCCTCATCGGTCCTAATTGCCCGGGCCTCATTTCGCCCGGCAAATGCGAAGTAGGCATCCTTCCGGGCCAGGTGCACAAACCGGGAACGGTGGGAGTGGTTTCGCGAAGCGGAACCCTGACCTATGAAGTGGTGCTGGGCCTGAGTCGCGCGGGGCTAGGACAATCCACCTGTGTAGGAATAGGTGGAGACCCGGTGGTGGGGACCATGTTCGTGGAAATCCTGGAACTTTTTGAAAACGATCCCGGCACTACCGCGGTGGTGATTATCGGGGAGATCGGCGGCGACGCCGAGGAAAAAGCGGCGGAATTTATCGCCGCGAAAATGTCCAAAAAGGTGGCGGCCTATATCTGCGGCTGTACAGCGCCGCCCGAAAAAACCATGGGGCACGCGGGCGCGATCGTTTCGGGAGGTATGGGCGCATTCGAGGCGAAAATTAAAGCTTTACAAAACGCAGGTGCGACCGTGGTTGAAAAACCGGATGAGGTCGCGCGGGCTTTAACTGGTTCACTTGGCAAACATTATGACATTGGACGGCGTCATGAACTCCTTTGAAAACGTTTCGTACCTGGAAAATCTTTTTACCGCATGGAAACAAGGCGACCTTGCGGTGGACGGCGCGTGGCAGGAGGTTTTTTCCAGCGTCGCCGGAGGCGACTCGCGGAATGAAAACGGGAATGTCTCCTGTAGTCAAAACAAGATCGACGGCCTTATCCGGGCGTTTCGCGAAAGCGGCTACCGTCATGCCTCCCTGAATCCTTTGGGCGGCGATTATAATGAAAGCCACGGCTACCTGCCGCTTTCCGAGCACGAATCGGATTTCGAATCTCTTGATCTCGCCTCATTCGGGCTCGGTGACGCCGACATGGATGCCGAATTTTTCGCGGGAGAGTCCATGAATCCGCCGCGAATGCCGCTCCGTGGAATCCTCGAAGCCTTCCGCCAAACCTATTGCGCGACGATCGGGATCGAATTTCTTCACATTCGCAATAAACGCATGCTTCGCTGGCTTATGGACCGGATGGAATCATGCCGTAACCATCCTCCCGTGCAGGTTTCGATGCGGCGTGAATTTCTCGCTGACCTGATACGGGTCGAGGAATTCGAAAAATTCCTCGGAACGAAGTATCCCGGGCAAAAGCGTTTTTCCCTCGAAGGCTCGGAGGTAGTGATACCCGCGCTGCACTATTTGGTTGACCGCGGCGCTCATGACAACGACATTAAAAATATCGTCTTGGGTACAACCCACCGCGGCCGATTGTCGATACTCTACGCGGTGCTCGGAATGCCGCCCGATGAGATATTTTCGGAATTTGAGGGTCACGTCGAACCCGAGGTATATCACGGAAGCGGTGACGTGAAATACCATTTCGGGTACAACGCCGAGCATGCAAACGCGGACGGCAGCAGGGTATACCTGAGCGTCACGGCGAATCCCAGCCATCTTGAGGCGGTGGACTCCGTTGTCGAAGGCAAGACCCGTGCAATGCAGGATATAATGGGGGACAAGGACGGAAACCATGCGCTTCCCGTGCTGATTCATGGCGACGCGGCATTCGCGGGACAGGGAATCGTGGCCGAAACGCTTAACCTTTCCCATCTCAAGGGCTACTCCACCGGCGGGACGATACACATTATCATCAATAACCAGATAGGTTTTACCACGCCCGCGCGCTATAGTCGCTCAAGCCCTTTTCCAACCGACATAGCTAAGGCGTTGCCGATACCCATCTTCCATGTGAACGGCGATGATCCGGAGGCGATTATCCATGTGACAAGCCTTGCGCTTTCTTTTCGCCAGACGTTCCACCAGGATGTCATTATCGACATTTTCTGTTTTCGCCGACACGGACACAATGAGGGCGACGAGCCTTCGTTTACCCATCCGCAAATGTATCGCATCATCGAAAGGCATCCTGGCGTCGCGGCGATTTATGGTAAAAAATGCGATGAGGCCGGAATAATGAGCGTGTCGCAGCAAGAGCTGCTGCGGACCGAGACGCGCGATTCGTTCCTCCATGCGTACGAACAGACCCGCGTCAGGCCCGTCGCGTTAACAAACCGCTCGCAAGGAGAGGAATGGAACGCGATTTCAGCGAACTTTGATTTTAGTGATACCTCCACCGGCGTAAGCAAGCTGATTCTTGACAACATAATGCAAGCGATATCCGCGGAGCCCGAAGGGTTCAACCGACATGAAAAACTCCGTCGAATCATTGAAGCGCGGCGGGATCGGTACGCCAAGGAATCGGTCGTGGACTGGAGCGGCGCGGAATCGCTGGCGTTCGGTTCGCTCCTTTTAAAAAATACGGCTATTCGCATGAGCGGGCAGGACTGCACGCGAGGCACTTTTTCGCAACGTCACATGGTATGGTGGGACACCGAGAGTAAAATACCGAAACCGTTTGTCCCGCTCGCGCATATTGAATCGGGCCAGGCGACGCTTTCGGTGTTCGACAGTCCGCTCTCGGAATATTCAGTGCTGGCGTTCGAATACGGCTATTCTTTGGCATCGCCGAAAATACTGACACTATGGGAAGCCCAATTCGGAGACTTCTCCAATGGCGCGCAAGTGGTTATCGATAATTACATCACGACCGCCGAAAGCCGCTGGGAAATCAGGAGCGGACTGGTACTACTCCTTCCCCACGGGCTTGAGGGCCAGGGCCCCGACCATTCCTGCGCGCATCTAGAGCGTTATTTGCAATTGTGCGCCAACAACAATATCCAGGTATGCAACCCGACGACGCCTGCCCAATATTTTCATCTGCTTCGCCGTCAAGTTCTCGCGCCGTTTCGCAAGCCGCTTATCATCATGACTCCTAAAAGCCTCCTGCGCCATCGCCGCGTCGTGTCGGATGTCGCTATGCTTACCGAAGGGTCTTTTCGATGCGTGCTTGACGACGTAGTGGCGCCGGAAAAAGTGGAGCGCGTCGCGCTCTGTTCCGGGAAAATCTATTATGACCTGATGGAAAAACGCGACGCAAAGGGCGATCAATCCCTCGCGATCCTCCGGTTGGAGCAATTGTATCCATTCCCGGCAAAGCAACTTCATCAGGCGCTCGAAAAGTATGACGATGCGCAGAAAATCCTGTGGGTGCAGGAGGAACATAAAAATTTCGGGGCATGGTCATTTGTCCGTGAACAATGCGAATCGCTCGGCATGGAATTTGCATTAACCTATGTTGGAAGGGATGAAAGCGCCAGTCCCGCCACGGGTTCATTTCAGGCGCATCGTGAAGAACAGGATTCCCTTGTTGAAAAAGTCCTGAGAGGTCAAACATGAGTATCGATATACTTATTCCGGAGGTCGGTGAATCGATTTCGGAAGGGGTGTTGGCGCGATGGATCAAGCGCGACGGCGAGGCGGTGAAGGAGGGGGAGGCCCTTTTTGAACTTGAGACCGAGAAAACCACGGCCGAAGTGCCTTCTCCGGCTTCGGGTGTCCTCCATGCGCTTGTTGACGAAGGTTCAACCGTGCGCATTGGGCAAAAAGCGGGAACAATCGAAACCGGGGCTTCAGCCGCAAAAGAACCACGATCCGAAACTACGCGCGCGATGGACGTAAAATCATCGCTGATGTCGCCGGTCGTCGGAAACAACGTCGCGGAAAACAATCATGATGAGGATGCTTCATCACAAAGCGAAAAAAACGGCAAGACAACCGCAAGCGAGGCGCCTGATGAACGTCCTCGCGCGAACACGGCCGCTCCCGATTCGTCAAATTCAAAAATTCCTTCTGAAACGATACATAGCAAGGCAGCGGACGCGTCAACGCGGATCAGCCGCCGCGTTGCCATGACCCCTCTTCGCAAGGCCGCCGCGCAACGTCTCCTTCAGGCCAGGCGAAACGCCGCGCACGTCACGACGTTCAACGAAATCGACATGTCGAAGGTAATGGCGGTCAGGGCGCAATTCCGCGAGGAGTTCGAACGTGAGCATGGAGTTAAAATTGGTGTTGTGTCGTTTTTTGTCAAGGCATGCTGCCTTGCGCTGAAACTATACCCCCAGGTCAACGCATCGATCGACGGCGACGCTATCGTTTACCATGATTTCTGCGACATCGGCGTGGCCGTATCCACGAATGCGGGATTGGTGGTCCCGGTCATCCGCGACGCCGACCGATCGCATTTCGCCGATATCGAGGCCGCTATCGCCGCGCTCGCCCTAAAAGCCCGGGAAAAGCGCCTGCTGCCGTCGGACCTTGAAGGCGGCACCTTCACAATCACCAATGGGGGCGTGTTCGGTTCGCTTCTGTCCACGCCTATCCCCGCGTATCCCCAGACAGCGATCCTTGGCCTTCATGCGATACGCAAGCGGCCGGTGGTGGCGGATGAGACGATCGTGGCGCGGCCCATGATGTATGTCGCGCTCAGTTACGACCATCAGGTCATAGACGGAAGAGAGGCGGTGGGTTTTATCGTTTCGATCAAGGAATTCGTGGAAGAGCCCAATAAACTTTTGCTTGAAATGTAGGGAGGAATATATGGAAGATCAAACGGTTAAAAAGGGTCTTGAAGGCGTTATCGCCGCCAAATCCGAAGTGTGTGATATCGACGGTGAGCGTGGACGTTTGTTCTACCGGGGATATTCGATTGAAGAGCTCGCCAGGTATTCGACGTTCGAGGAAGTAACCTTTTTGTTATTGAATGAACATCTTCCGACCGCGGCCGAGTTTGAGCAGTTCAGTAAACTAATGCGGTTAAGCCGTGATCTTGCGCCGCAGGTAAAGGAAATGATCCGCGCGTTTCCCATTAACGGGTCGATCATGGAGTTGCTTCAATCATGCGTCTCGTATTTGAGCGGGTACGTCGAACACCGCATCCAGCACTCCGCGACGTGCAACTGTCGCGATACGCTCCACCAGGTGGCGCAGATCGCGAGCGTCGTCGCGGCGACCCACCGGTTTCGCCAGGGGAAGGAGTACGTCGCGCCCCGCCCAGATTTTTCCCATGGCGCGAATTTTTTATATATGCTCCATGGAACGGCGCCGGACGAGGATGAAGGCCGCGTGATGGACACGTTGTTTCTCTTGCAGGCCGAACATGGGTTCAACGCCTCCACCTTTACCGCCCGCGTCGTAGCCTCCACCATGTCCACCTGTTATTGCGGCATATCGGCGGCAATTGGGGCGCTCGCGGGATCCCTTCACGGAGGAGCGAGCGAACGGGCGATTGACATGCTCGATGAGATCGGCTCGCCGGAGAACGTAGGGCCGTGGCTGGATAAGGCCTTGGCGGCCAAGCGCAAGGTTATGGGCATGGGGCACCGGGTTTACAAGGTAAAAGACCCGCGGGCGGTGATCATCGAGGAAATACTGCGGCGTCTTAGCGAAAAACGAGGCGATTACCGCTATTACCGGTTATTGAAAAAGGTGGAGGAGGAATTCATCAAGCGATTCGACGAACAGGGCAAGCCTATACGCACCAACGTGGATTTTTTTTCGGGGGCGGTATATTCGTTGCTCGGCATTCCGCGAAACCTTTTCACACCCATATTCGCGGCTGCGCGGGCGCCGGGCTGGCTCGCGCATATTCTTGAGCAGCGAAAGGATAACCGTTTGTATCGACCATCATCGCTGTATACAGGCGCTGCACCCCGCCGGTATACGGCATTGGAAAATCGACAAGCAACTTCATAGGAGCTGTTTTTTTATAAATTCTCGAAAAAACATTTACTAAAACGAAAAGTATCAACCTGTGAACGATAAATCCGGAATCAAATTCGTCGGTATCCCGTCAATTTCAATTGTTATCGTGTCAGATGCGACGGGAAGTACCGCGCTTCAGATGGTGCGTTCCGCCCTCGTGCAGTTCGGTGACGTGGACGCTGAAATCATTAGGCATGCTCATGTCAATTCGTCCCGGCGCATACTTTCAGTCGTAGAAGAAGCGGCAAAGAAAAAATCCCTCATAGTGCATACGATCGTTTCATCCGATTTACGCCACCAATTACTCCAGCAATCGCGTCTTTTGGGGGTAGATGCTATGGACCTGATGGGACCCGTCCTCGACAGGCTCTCGATCCATTTTCATCGACCGCCGATTGAAGAGCCCGGATTGTATAAACAATGGGACGAAGGCCGGACACGCGAAATCGCGGCGGTAGAATTTACCTTTCGGCATGATGACGGAAGAAAGCCCGAAGATTTACCGTCAGCGGAAATCGTGCTAGTCGGCATTTCCCGGAGCATAAAAACCCCTATTGCATTATATCTGTCATACCACGGTTGGTTTACGGCGAATATACCCCTTATTTTGGAGGTAGATCCGCCCACCGAACTTTTCTCAGTTCCGAGAGAAAAAGTATTTTGTCTCACAATGGTCGAAAGTAGGTTCATAGAGTTACGTCAAGCCCGCGCAGCGGCAGCCAATCTGCCGCAAAGCAGCTATGTATCGCCGGAATATATCCGAAAGGAAATTTCGTATTCCCGACGACTCTGCCTCGAACATGGTTGGCAATTGATCGATACCACCGGCAAATCGGTTGAAGAGGCTTCGGGGGAAATTATAGGGCTGATGCCCGAGTCGGAGAAAAAATCGATTCTGCAATGAATAAAATCGACGTGGAGGCCGCCGAAAAAACGCCCGACGGCAAGATTATGCACGCCGTTAGTCGTAGATCATTTCCTCCCGGTCTTCCTTCCAGGCCATGAGCTGTTTTGTGCGGCTTGGGTGTTTTAATTTACTGAGGGCTTTTGTTTCAATTTGCCGTACCCGTTCGCGGGAAATACTGAAGGCTTCGCCGATTTCTTTTAAGGTTTTAATCCTGCCGTCGTCGAGACCGAAGCGCATTATGACGATTTCACGTTCCTTTTTCTGCAAGGAATTGAGCACTTCCTTTATTTGTTCCCGTAGCTTGATAAGAAGTATCCGGCGCGCGGGATCCTCGGCCTTCGTGTCTTCGATGTATTCCCCGAAGGTCGTGCTGCCATCACTGCCGATTTCCATGTCCAGTGAAATCGGGTCCATGGAGTACTCCAGAGCCATCTGCACCTTTCCTACAGGCAAATTGAGCGCCTTGGCTATTTCTTCATTCGTGGGTTCACAGCCGAATTCAGTGACCCATTTGCGGCAGAATTTCACCGTTTTATTGACTAAATCCAATGTATTGGCGGGAATCCTGATGGTTTTTGATTTATCGTTGATGGCGCGGGAAATTGCCTGTTTGATCCACCATGTGGCATAGGTGCTGAATTTATACCCTTTGCGGTAATCGAAATTTTCAACCGCCTTGATGAGCCCGCGGTTGCCTTCCTGGATAAGATCGATGATTTCCATGCCGCGAAGCGTATATTTTTTCGCGATACTCACCACAAGGCGTACGTTGGCCTCGATGATCGCGCATTTGGCCTGGTTTCGCGTTTCTTCCCACCGTGTAAATTCCTCCACCTGATCGACGAGCGTGTTTTTCTTCAGGTAGGCCTTGAACTTGTCGAGAATATGCTGAATTTGTTTGGTGTTCAGGTTGAGCTTGCGGCACAATTCAATGGTTTCATGGTTTAACTGAACGATTTTTATCTTCAGATCGTCCTTCGCTTTTTGCGAGCGGGCGCTCTTGACCTGATTGGAAAGCCCCTCGATGACCTTGTTCTTGCGGTTGATCTGAGTCATGACCTTGAGAAAGTTCGACCGCAGCTTTTCATATTCCTCCGGCCCTTCTACCTGGTCTTCCTCCAACTGAAGAACGTCGATGCACTCCAACACGTTTTGACGCAGTTCATCGGTTATTCGGACGAGGCTTTCATACGCCACGGGCGAGTGAAAGGCCATTTCGAAAAGTTTTTCCTGTGCGCTTTCCATGCGCTGCGCATATTCGGATTCCTGGAGGCGCGTAAGCAGAGGCACACGGCCCACGCTGTTCAAATAGACCCACGTGGGGTCGGCGTATCGGGGAATCCTTTTAACGGAAATGATCCGGCGCGGACGCCGGTCCAATACGGACCCCTTCGCTTCAGTAACCAGCGTATTGATGGAGATGTTTTCCTGCGTCAGCAGTGTTTCCACATGCTCACGGGCACCAGGCGTGGTCGCCACTTCTTCGATTTGCGCTTCGGTAACGAACCCTTGAAGCATCGACAGCTTTTTAAGCCGATCGACTATTTTTTCCATTGATGGCGTCAGGCTTGTTTCTTTTGTACTCATTATTATAGTTCGAGCTCTTTCAGTTGAGTGGAATCGTGTTTTACTTCGTCCATGAGCGCCGCCCTCCTAAGAGGCTGCGTTTTCATAAGCGATTGGTTCAGCCGTATCCGGTTCTTAAGAAATTTCCTTTGTAAACGTAACATCGTATGCCGTAACTCTTCATGTACATTACTCTCCTGCGCTTCCTTTGAAAAAAGCAGGCTGACGATCCGTTTCGCTTCGGGTTCCGCGAGCGAACCCATGAGCGTATTCAGTTGAGCGTTCTCGTCGAAACAGCGTAGTATAATAGAATATAAATCAGTGGAAAATTGATCGGTAAAAGTTTCGGGAGTAATATAGCGGCGCGCTTCTTTTATTATCGATGGATCAGAAAGCAGCAGCCTCATGAAATTGCCTTCAATGGAACCGCTGTAGTCGTCGGCGCTATTAAAATCGGTTCGCGCGGCGGCGCCGGGCCGTTTAATACGTCCAGCAACAATCGATTCATTGACATGAAGGCGCTCGGAAATGTTTTTGATGAAATCCTGGCGAACGATGGAATCGGAGATCGATTGCGCGAGCGGGACTAAATAATCGAGCACGGCGGATTTTTTCTGCGGCGAATCAACGCCTTTATCGGCCATCGCCTTTTGGATGATGAACGGCGCGAAGGACGTCGCTTTTCCGATGAGGTCAAGGAAGGCTTCTTTCCCGTGTTTTCTTACAAAGGAGTCCGGGTCTTCGTCATCGGGCAGGATAAGCACCCGGACATCGAGGTTATAGGGGGCTAAAACGAACACCGCCCTCTGCGCGGCATTGATTCCGGCCGAGTCGCCGTCGAACACCAAATACACCGTCGGGGCGAATCGTTGTATGATCCGCGCTTGAACGTCGGTGAGCGCCGTTCCGGAGGTGGCGATGACGTTTTTAATGTCCGCTTGGTATAGAGCGAGAAAATCCATGTATCCTTCAACGATAATGATGTTTTTTGTCTGTTTGATATGATACTGCGCAACGTGCAACCCATAGAAGGTTTTGTTTTTTTGATACAGGAGCGTTTCCGGCGAGTTAAGGTATTTCGGTTCCGCGTCCTTGGTAAGGCCCCTGCCGCCGAATCCGATTGGCCTTTTCGAGGTATCGAAAATGGGAAACATGATCCTGTCGCGGAAGCGGTCGTAAAGTTTGTTGCCGGTCTTGGAAATCGCTAGTCCGCATTGGACAAGCGATGATTCCGCGACGCCTTTGGTTTTCGCATAGGACAATAATTCCGTCCATCCCGGCGGCGCGTATCCCAGCCTGAATTCCCGTATTATTTCACGGGTCAGCCCGCGACCAAGGAAATATTCGATGACGCGCGGATGAAGGCGCGTCTGGCGGTAATAGAACTCCACGGCAATTTCATTGATTTTAAACATTTCGTTTTTCGGAATGAAGTGTTCCGAGTTATTTGTAGAAGCGCCGGGATCGTCCGCGCCGTGAGCGTCGGGATAATATGAATTTTCCGAGCGAGTCGGTTCAAGCCTGACTCCAGCTTCGTCCGCCAAGGTATGAAGCGCCTCCGGAAAGCTGAGGCCGTCATGCTCCATCAGGAAGGTGAAAACATCTCCACCCTTATGGCAGCCGAAACAATAAAATATTCCCTTTGCGGGAGTGACGGTGAACGAGGGGGTTTTTTCTTTATGGAAGGGGCAAAGGCCTTTCAGGCTTTGGCCCGCGGCCTTAAGCGTAACATAGCGTCCGATGATGTCGGCTATGTTGATGCGGGAGCGGATTTCCTCCTTCGCATGATCGAGGAGCAGTTTTTTGTCGGGATTGAATGGCATAATGTTAATCTACCGCTATATCCGCGCCGTTTTTTTCAATTACTTCTCCGACAATCTCAGATAACGGATAACCATTGTTCTTGAGCTGTTCCAGAAGGCCGGCGGCTTTCTTTTCGGAGATACAGATCAATAAGCCTCCGGAGGTTTGCGCATCGCACAGCAGCATTTTTGTTGTATAGTCAACTCCTTGGGCATATGAACAACTTTCCTCGATGAATTCCTGATTTCTAAATGCCGCGCCGGGCAAGCAGCCCATTTCGGCCAGTTGTCCGGCGCCATGGAGGAGAGGGACGCGCTTGCCGTGAATACGCAAGGTTACCTTGCTTCCCGCGGCCATTTTCCGCGCATGTCCAAGGAGGCCGAAGCCCGTTATGTCGGTGGCGCAGCGCACGCCGAATTGTTGCATCAAACCTGCGCCTTTACTATTGAGAAGTTTCATATTGTCCAGGGCGGCCCGGTAGCTCTCGGTTTTCGCCTCGCCGATGCGCTTTCCCGCAATAATGATCCCGCTTCCGATGGGTTTGGTGAGGATCAGGACGTCGTCTTCTCGTGCAGCGGCATTGGTTATTACTTTATCGGGATGCACGATGCCGGTAACGGCCAATCCGTATTTGGGAGGATAGTCGTCGATGGTATGACCGCCTACGATAAGCGCTCCCGCTTCAGTAACCTTTTGTAAGCCGCCTTTTAAAATTTCCGCCAGCGCTTCCAGGGGGATTCTTGTCGACGGGAACATCATTAGGTTTAGCGCCGTGATCGCGGTCCCGCCCATGGCATAGACGTCGCTTAATGCATTCGCAGCGGCAATCTGGCCGAATTCAAAGGGGTCGGAGCATATTGGCGGGAAAAAATCGACGGTCTGGATGATGGCTACATCGTCGGTCAATTTGTAAACGCCCGCGTCGTCATGGGTTTCAATGCCTACCAGCAGCCGCTCATTGCGCGGGGAAGGAATGTCTTTAAGCGCTTCGGCCAGTTTGGAAGCCGAAAGCTTGGCCGAGCACCCTCCGGTTTCCACGGTTGTCAATAAATCGAATTTCATGATTGTTTTTACGTTTTGTGGAGACGTTCCATGCACCGTCTTCTATGGGTTTAGGGGACTACGAAATTCTCCGTATATTGCATTTTCCGCTAAAATCACTTCGACTTTGGATCTGTCCTCCGAATTTATTTCCAGGGCAATCCCGCAATCCGACGACATCGAGCGGGGCACGGGGATGGCCTGGCAGGCTATTTTCTCTTGTATGCATAAACGCTCGGCCTTAATGACATTATGGGTGGATTGGAAAAGAATGATTGATTTTTGCATTAAAATTTGAACACCTCACCCCCTGCCCTTGGCCGCCCCTCTCCCCTAGGGGAGGGGGTAACTCATCAACTCATTCTTCTCACGGCTCTATCACATGCCCCGCGGTCGACAGCGTTTCGAGTATTGTAAACATGTTTGAAACTTTACCTACACGTAAATCAGCCTTTTTGTTGAAGTAATCAAGGCATGTGCCGCACACGAGAATAGTAACGCCACGGCTTTCAAGCTCTTTAAGCGGCGCAAGTACCGCGGAACCTTCTACGGTAAGATGAATTCCATTCGTATAAAAAACCAAGACCGTTGGCAGCGGCGAAACTTCTTTGATCGTATTGATGAACGTTTTTATAAGGATGCTGCATAATTCGTCGGGGCCAGTGCCTAATTTATCGTTTCTAAAAAGAATGGCGTAGGATTTTTTAAGCTGGGGTTCGCAGTATAATTCCGCATCCGGATGAGAAAGAACACCTTCCCCTTTTGTAACGGTTAATGTATAAACGCCGTTTTTTTCAGTCGTAGCGCTTGCCGCCCCATTATCATGTAAGAAATGTTCAACGTTCTGTTTTGAAGTCTCATTGTCAATTAAAACGGTCATGCTTTGACCCGGTGCGAGTTCCATTAATGCGGTTTTGGTCATTATAAGCGGCTTGGGGCAAACCATTCCGCGCGCATCGACGATTTTTTGTTCCATAAAAGCCCTTTTGAAAAAAATAAATAAAAAATCAATTGTGTGACGTAGATCACATACACGGAATTAGCAAGATTGTATTTTAATTCATAATTACAAAGCTTTCATTAAAAAATTGCTTGGAGAACTACGGTTAACTTGTTTAAAATACTTCATAATAGCTATATTTTGTGATGATAAATATGTATAACCTTCACGCCCCCCAATCCCCCGTAGGGGGACTAATTTGGAAGGCGGATAAATTAATTTTGAATTACTTACTTTTTCTGGAGCCGATACCATGGGACAACCAGCGGCACGATTAGGCGACATGACCGCGCATGGCGGGACCATAACGGGTCCGGGATGCCCGACCGTTCTGATCGGCGGCATGCCTGCCGCATGCATGGGCGACATGCATGTGTGTCCAATGGTCACGCCGGCAACGCCGCCTATTCCGCATGTTGGCGGGCCGATTACACTGGGGAGCACGGGCGTATTCATCGGTAAAAAGCCCGCCGCCCGCATGGGCGATATGGCCGTGTGCGTCGGGCCGCCTAGTACCATCATTCTCGGCTGCATGACGGTGCTCATCGGCGAGGCAGGTGGCGGAGGCGGCGGAGGGG